>ENA-ORXT01004710-ORXT01004710.1-marine-metagenome-genome-assembly--contig:-NODE-4710-length-13913-cov-3.668618_pt1 | contig 13913 bp, 13 predicted proteins | sample MGYA00237868_ERZ511482 | MGnify/ENA metagenome assembly ERZ511482 | reverse complement strand
CGACATAAACGTGGCAGATGCCTTCAAGATGAGCAAACACCGGGACACGCGATTCGGTCTGCACACGATGCACCAGTCCCTTGCCTCCGCGCGGAACCAGGACGTCCAAATTCCCCTCGAGCCCCTTGAGCATCTCGCCAACGGCGGCGCGATCGGTGGTCGGCACCATCTGGATAGAACTGGCGGGCAATCCAGCTTCGACGACGCCTTTGGTCATGCAGCGATAGATGGCCGAGGACGAGTGGAATGAATCGCTGCCTCCGCGCAGGATGACTGCGTTACCGGCCATCAGGCACAACGCGCCGGCGTCAGCGGTGACGTTCGGGCGGCTTTCGAAGATGACGCCAATCACACCCAGCGGAGTGCGGACGCGACTGATCTTTAGTCCGTTGGGACGATCCCACGCCGAGATAACTTCGCCGACAGGGTCCTGCAAATCGGCGATCGCCCGCAGCGCTGAGACGATGTCGTCCAGACGATCTTCATCGAGTCGTAACCGGTCCAGCATTGCCGCTGATAATCCGGATGCTTCCCCTGCTTCCATGTCACGCTGGTTAGCTGCTAAAACTTCCGCGCTGTCTTGAGACAGGAACTTGGCCGCCAGCCGAATGGCGTTCTGCTTAGTTGCGGTATCGGCGATCGCCAGTTTTTGAGACGCCTGCCGTGCCGCGCGACCGATTTGGGTCATGACTTCGGTTACTGATAGTTTTTTGTCAACGGTAGTCAATGGACTTCCTAGTGGTTTAGATTCTGTAATCCGAACGTGACGCAATGATGAATTGAACGCCGCGCTAGTATTGAAGCACTTCGTGTTGATACGTTGTCTGAGATTTCATTTCGGATTTACAATTTGAAATTCTCTGATAATTCTCTGATTCAACTCAGCCTACAAACCATAATGAGAAATTTCACCTGGCTTATGAGGGTGGCGGTAGATTAGAGGGTGGCGGTAGATTATCGACGGAGATCAAGTTTTTTCAAGCTCGTTTTCCCGACTGTTGCTGTTTAGATTTCGAATTTCGGTGCACCTTTGGAGTCGTAGGGACGTCTGATACATTGCGGAGTAGACCTTAAATTCTCAATTCAAATGTGAACCGTATCACCAATACGATTTCATTCATTTCTAAACCCTACTTTAACCGAACTCTCCTCCCTTTTAACGAAAATTGGCCTCCGTTTTGTTTGGCATCTTAAACATCGATAAACCTTCAGGAATCACGTCTCGCCAAGTCGTCAACGGCGTCTGTGCGTTGGCTCCGAAAAAAACGCGTGTAGGCCATTGTGGGACGCTCGACCCGATGGCCACGGGCGTGTTGATCGTCTGCGTCGGACCTGCGACGCGCCTTATTCAGTTCGGGCAGGCGGCACCCAAGCATTACGTTGGCGACTTCCGATTTGGCTTGACCAGCAATACCGAGGACATCACCGGCGAGTTGACGACGCACGATACACCGCCGGTGTCGCGTGAGCAATTAGAAGCGGCGTTGCCACAATTTGTCGGCAAAATCGACCAGCGGCCGCCTGCGTTTTCGGCGTTGCGCGTCGGCGGGAAAAGAGCATACGATTTGGCGCGGGCGGGTAAAGAAGTCCAATTAGAATCACGCGAGATTGAGATCTTTAGCCTGAGCGTTGTCACCTTTGACTTTCCTAATTTTCAAATCGATATTAAGTGCGGCAGTGGGACTTATGTTCGATCGCTGGGCCGCGACATCGCCGAATCGTTAGCGACTCACGCAGTGATGACGGGGTTAGTGCGGGCTGGTATCGGCGAGTTTCAACAGGCTGATGCGGTTAAGTTAGACGATCTAAATAGCGAAAACGTTGACGATCATCTGCTTGCCCCGCAATCTATCATTGGCGATATGGCCAGCACGGTTTTGGTCGATGACGAGTTTGAAAAACTGCAGGACGGGAATTGGATTCGGCGCGACATGCCTGAGTCGGTCAAGGATCTGGCCGCGTACGATACAGCCGGCCGCTTGGTGGTCGTTTTGAAGAAGGATTCGGGCCGTCTATTTGTGCCCAAGATTAATTTCGCGCGTCATTGGGCGTCGCGGTCGTAGAAGATGACATTAGCGTTTTCATTCTGATTGAAGCCGATGATTCAGCGGTGGTGGTTCGAATCGCCGCTGCCGAAGTTCGGTTGAGACCGGAGTGTCTTGATCGTTTAATCGAAGTTCTTCAGTAGCTGAGACAGCGACTGTACTATCGATAGTAAAGCCGCTGTCCCAGCTGCTTAAGCCCATGCTCTTCACGTCTTTTTCTCTTAAATGAAAGCCACGATCCAGCGTTCGTGTTTTCATTCAAACTTGACAAAGGTTTATTTCCTTCAGTCGATCTGTCGCAGATTGAAGCGCTGGTGATCCTTTTCATGATCGGCTAACATGCTCAAACTCAAATGATTCCACTTGGCGGTCATCGGAACAGCCCTTTCATAGTCTTTTACTGGATTGCTAAAATTCGGAAGCCATGTTTATCAATCGAACTGCTTGGATCGCTTTAGTCTCCGTCATCTTGCTAGTGTTGGTGGGCGCGACGGTGCGCGTTACTGGATCTGGGTTGGGGTGTCCTGATTGGCCATTCTGCTGGGGGTGCGTCATACCGCCGACCAGCGTTGACCAGATCGACGTCGACAAGATTGATATCTCAAAGTTTAAACGTCAAGCAACACGGCGCGGTATTGATCCCGATTCAATCACCAAAGAAACCGTCTTAGCCAGTTTCAATCCGGTGCATACTTGGATTGAATTTGTCAATCGATTGACGTCGCTGCCGCTGGGGCTGTCGACGTTAGTGTTGGCGGTGTCTTCGTTCTGGGCGACGCGGCACCAGCGCTGGGTGGTGGGGCTGTCTTGGTTTTGCCTAGTGGATGTTTTGGTCAATGCGGTCATGGGCGCAATCGTCGTACGAAGCGGTTTATCCCCGGGGATCATCACCTTGCACATGGCTTTGGCGTTTTTGTTGATCGCCGTGCTAGTGACGGTGATTTGGTTGACCCGTAAACCGACTCCTAACGATGCGACGCCAATCGAATACGCGAAACCCGTTTTGATCACTTCTCTGATCTTCTTCGCCTGTTTATTCTGCGAAGGTCTAATGGGCAGCCAACTGCGCGAACAAACCGATGAACTTGCTCACGCGGCGGCGGAGGTGGCTTCGTCGGCTGAATCGAGTTCGAAGGTGAAGCCGTCGTCCCGCCTTGTTGATCGCGCTGCGTGGATCGAGCAATTGGAAGCGACGGTCATCTATAAGGTCCATCGCAGCTTTTCTTGGACGTTATTTATCACATCGGGGCTGATGTTGTATTGGACTCAGAGATATTCGGTCGTGCCGCTGACCGAACCCAAGCTGATCTTTGCGCTGGTGATTGCGATGATGTTGATGGGAATCGTGTTAGCTCACGTGGCGATTCTGCAAGTCGTTCAAGTCCTCCATGTCGGCACGACGGCGGTGATGTTGGCCGTGACCTGGCATTGGATTCTCCGATTATGGAGCAGGCGATCATAGATGCAGAACATTTTTGTTTATGGAACGCTTAAACGAGGTCAACATCGCGCCGCAGCGCTCGCGGAGCAGGAGTTTCTGACCCAGATCCGCACGTTGCCCCAATACTGGATGTTCGATCTGGGCACATACCCGGGGTTAGTGGACGCGGATGCGAATCTTGGCGAGGCTATCTCGGGGGAAGTATTTCGCGTCGATGACCCATGCCGCCGAACCTTGGATCAGATTGAATGTGTGGATTCGGGGCTGTATGAATTGCGAGTGATTCATCTGGAGCAAACTACTGGCTGGGACTTTTCGACGGAGCCAGTTTTTGCCTATTTCTATCTTGGCTCGGTGCATGGATGCAAACGCTTGCAATGTTGGATATAGATTCGACGCTTTGGTATATGTTAAATTTTGGAACACAAAACGTAGCGGTACAAACCCGCAGCCCGAGCAAGTGAGTTTTTCGCTGTGCCTACCTACTCACTCGCTTGCGCCCCGCGTTTGTGTTGTTTGTGGTGGTTGTGCTGCAACTGAATCGCCAGACCATAAATGGGACGAGCATTATTTTGCTCGTTTTTCCAGTTGAAAGCGGCGTTATCGCTGAAATGTCGAAGAAATTAGGCTCAGTAATGTTGGTCTTTTAGCAATTTTCAATTCCCGCTAAACTTTCGGCAAAGGCGAGGGCGTTGCTTCAAAACCGCCTGCTGTGCTTAATCAGTTGCTCGTAATATACAAACCTACACGTTCGGAGAAACACAATTATGTCGACAACCCAGTTGGACAAACAAGCGCTGGTTGATCAAGTCGAAAAGATGCGTCCGTGGCATCACGACATTGAAATCAATGAGGAGTTTTCGACCGGCGAAGTTTTTTCGCCTACCAAAACTCTGATTCCCGCCGAAAATGAAGGCGTCAGTTTAATCTCGCCTCGTCAACGATTCCTGAAGCGACTCGACAGCCTCTACCCGGATTCATTGGCGGGCAAACGATACCTCGATTGTGCATGCAACGCTGGTGCCTACTGCTTCATCGCCCGCGAACGTGGAGCCGAAAAGGTTGTCGGTTTCGACGTGCGTGATCATTGGATCAACCAAGCCAAATTCGTTCAACAGCATCGTACGTTGGCTCCAACGGATCGCATCGATTTCCATACGCTGGATCTCTACGATCTGCCGACACGCGATTTTGGCAAGTTCGATCTGACTTACTTCAGCGGTATCTTTTACCACCTGCCCGATCCTGTCACTGGTCTGAAGATCGCGGCAGATTTGACAGAGGATATTATCGTCGTCAATACGGCGATGCGACGCGATGACAACAATCCCTCAGGGATGACCATGGCGATCGAAAGCGATACCCAAGTTATGTCGGGTGTCCACGAACTATCCTGGTATCCTAATGGCCCCGAGTGCATCCATAACATTCTGCGTTGGATGGGTTTTGAAGAGATGAAGTTGACTCTGGATTATGTCGGCAAGGGTTACACCAACCAACGCATCGAATTGATTGCCGCTCGTGAAAAGGGACGGCTGAAGAATTTGCACGGAGAATATTTCACCAAGAGCAAATAAGTGACCGGCTCGGTTCGCGCGAGTTGACTAAAAAAAAATGAGTAGCTTGAGCGTCTGTTGCTCAAGCTATTTTTTTGCGAGGTCCTTCAGCAGCGGACCGCCGTAGAAGCGCCGACGAAGGACCGCTCTTTGAATTACTGTCCGATAATCGCCTTTCGCTTCGCGAAAGTGGTTTACTTGCTTAGCGCGAAGCGAAAGGCGACATTGCTTTTACGAGCAGTCCTAATTGGACAGCGCCACTTTTAAATCAGAACATTCGTTTTTATCGCGGCAGCGACACTGTGAGTGGCAAGTCGCTAGCCGCCGGTTCTACCCACCATTCACCGGCTTCTAACGCCTTGCCGCTTACAAAAGTGACGCTGTCCAACTAAGTGGTCAAAGATTTGTTTCGATGTCCAAATCGCCGTTTTGCCGTTTAGGCTTGTTGATTTGATTAGCCGTTTCTCGAACGAAGCTCTTTCACCGGCGATCAGGCGAGCGATGCAACGGCTACTTTTCTGCAACGATGTAGCAGATCCAACTGGGGTCACTGGATGCCACTTCGGCTCGTTTCCAAACGCTGTCTTTCTCTTCGTCTTCTTCTTGATCCCAGTAGACGTAGCTATCTGAGAATCCGGCTTCGCAGAGCATCTCACGCACTTCTGGTATCGACCAGAAACGCCACTGATAAACAAAAGCTTCTTTCATCTTGCTGCCATCGGCAAACTTGAATCCGATTTTGAATTCAGCATCGTGATTGATCGGATTGTAGCTAACTTGGGTCCAGTTATAGCTGAAACCCTTCTTGCCTTTTTTAATTTTTCGTTTGTCCACGTGGCCTTCGGTAAAGCACTCGCCGCCGCCCATCATGTCCATCACCATAATCCCTTCGGATTTAAGATTGGATCGCGCGATTTTGAAATATTCGATAACCTCGGCGCGTGTTTTGAAAATCCAAAAAGAAAAGTTCTGCGCCGACAGCACGTCGACTTGGGGGCGATTTCGTTTGCGAACATCCTGCTGGATCAAACGAACGCGTTTCTGTTGTTCTTCGTCCAGTTCGGCAAGGTTATTTTCTGTTCCCCATTGAAGCGTCTGTGCACAATAGTCGACACCCACCGCCGTGCGGCGTTTATTACTACCGACCCACTCGCAGCAAACCGCAAAGGTTCCGCAGAAGTCTTCCCGCAATGAATAGGGCGTCTTGCGATAGCAATCACGATACGCGCGGATAAAGAATTCGACCTCATGATCGGGGGCCTGAACAGATTTCTGATAACAGACGAACTTGTCGGCGGTCTCTGAAAGTTTTTGCTTCTTCTTTTTGTCCTTAGCTTCAACCTTGTTTTTGTTCTTGTTTTTTGACTTCGTTTTATCCTTAGAATTCTGCTTCTTTGTTTTGCTCATCGCGCTGTGGATCTCGTCGTAGGCTATCGTTTATGGCTAAGTTTTTTTGAGTCTTGGATTTTAGCAACCGAGGGCACTTTCTGAAGCTTCAAACGCGACAAGATCGCAATAAAGTGGCTCACGCAGTAAAATTGGTCGTAATACCCCACTTTCAGCAACCCAAGTTATAAAATGGTGCGCTTATCGGTCTCCTCGTTATCAACGTTCGCATCATAACAGCGTTAATTACGTCAACGACAAAGCGGTTGTCGCTGGTCAATAGAGCGAAAAACCGGCGGCTACCGCCCAATGGCAGTTCCTTGAATTTCCCTTTGGGACGGAAGCCCCAAAATACAAACCCGCAGCGCCAGCAAATGAGTCGCCACCCGCGGAAAAAAGCTCACTTGCTGGCGCAGCGGGTTTATATTTCGAGTCCCTGTCCATCTTAAGTGAATACCAGTCGGCTAACGCCTTGCCGCTCACAGTTTTATTGCCGCTTAATATTGCCGCTTAACATTGCCGCTTAACATTGCCGCTTAATAATCAGTGTTTTGAACCAAACGTAACGCAGGCCAACTTGGGAGCTATTTTGAACGACGATTTGCAACCTTTCGAAGTCTTTTACGACAGCCAATGCCCGTTGTGCCGGCGCGAGATTGACATGATTCGCAACAAAGACAAACGAGGGTTAATGAAACTAACTGATATCGCGGATCCGGATTTTGACCCCTCCGACACCGGTAAGTCCCTAGACGAACTGATGCGAGAAATACACGGTCGATATGCTGGGGGTGAACTGGTGTTCGGCGTCGATGTGTTTCGAGAGATTTACCGCCGGTTGGGTTTTGGATGGTTGGTTAATTTGACAAAGTTACCTATTGTCGGTTGGGGGGCAGAGCGCGGTTACGATTTCTTCGCGCGGCTACGTTACCGATCGGCGTTAAAGCGATACAATAAAACCGCCTGCGAAATTTCTGTTGATAAGTTTCCAGATCGCCAATCGGTTTAACACGGGTACGACTTTCGTTGAGCGGAGCCTTCTACGTTTAACGGCCCAATGCGACGCACGTTTTTATATTCCACGCCACTGAATTTCCAAAATGTCCTTATGAACATCGCTATCGTCGGCAGCGGCATATCGTCATTGGTTGCAGCGCGGAAACTACATGCCGAACATAACATCACCGTGTTCGAAGCCAACGACTACATTGGCGGTCATACCAACACCGTTGATGTCGAAACGGCTGAAGGTCAATTTGCGATCGACACAGGTTTCATCGTTTTTAACGACCGGACGTATCCAAACTTTCTACGTCTGATGGATGAATTGAAGGTTGAAGCTCAGCCTACGATCATGAGCTTCAGCGTGAAATGCGAACGGACCGGGCTGGAGTATCGCGGCGCGGATCTGCAGGGGATGTTTGCCCAGAAACGCAATTTGCTGAATCCCCGTTTCTACCAGTTGATCTATGATTTGCTGCGTTTTAACTCGCTGGGACACCAACTGCTTGATGAACGCGATTCCCAAGAGTCGCAAACGGTGGGAGATTTTCTGGCTGGCCATCGTTTTTCACAACCGTTTATTGAACAATATTTTCTTCCGATGGGAGCCGCGATTTGGTCAGCGTCGATGGGGACTTTTGAAAAATTTCCGATTCGATTTATCTGTGAATTTTATAAAAACCACGGGCTGCTGGGGATCTCGGATCGTCCTCAATGGCAGGTTATCAAAGGTGGCTCGCGCAACTACCTCACACCGCTTACCCAACCCTTCGCCAAACAGATTCGTTTAAATCAAAAAGTGAGATCGGTCCGGCGCGTCGCCGATTCGCGAAATTCATCAGGCGATCCGAAAATTAGACTCAAAACAATCTCCGGCGAAACTTTGATCTTTGACCATGTTGTCTTCGGTTGCCACAGCGATCAAGCGTTAGCGATTTTGGCCGACGACGCAACGCAAGATGAGCGCGAAATTCTGGCGGCGTTCCCATATCAGAAGAACATTGCGATACTTCATACCCAGCACGACGTGCTGCCGCAACGCAGGCAGGCATGGGCCAGCTGGAACTATTTCAATCCGATTGAAGCGCGTGAAGCGGCGACGGTCACTTACAATATGAACATTTTGCAATCTCTTGGCACTGACACTGTTTTCTGCGTCACACTCAACGACAATGGTCGTATCAGAAACGAGAATGTGCTGCGAACGTTTACCTACCACCATCCCACCTTCAACCTACGTCGGAAATTTATGCAGCAGCGCCACGCGGATCTGATCAATAACAATGCGACGTCCTTTTGCGGAGCTTATTGGGGAAACGGATTTCATGAAGACGGCGTCGTCAGCGGACTGGCCGTCGCGGATTCACTTCTCAATGTCGGCGTCGGATGTTAAACAGTCTCACTAACAATCGCCCCAAAAGTCGCCTTAAATGCCGCCTGAACCGAAGCTTAGATAGCTGCGATAACAGTTGGATCTACGAAGGCGTCATTCGCCATCGCCGGCTTACCCCTGCTAAGAATAGGTTCAAGTTATCCGCGTTCATGTTCTATTTAGATTTGGACGAAATTGACGACCTATTTGGAAGTGGCATTTTTTGGTCCAATCGTCGGTTTGGCTATGCTTGCTTTCAACGCGTAGATCACATGAAGCATTTACCTGCAGATCAGAATCTGAAGGATTGCGTGAAGGAAGTGCTTAAAGACAATGGACTGGACATTGAAATCGAACGTGTCTGTTTGTTAACTCAGTTGCGTTATTGCGGATTCCGGATGAACCCGGTCAGTTTCTATTACTGTTTTGGAAAGTCCGAGGATCGGTTGGTCGCCGTCATTGCCGAGGTCAACAATACGCCTTGGGACGAGCAACACATTTATGTCATTCCGGATCACGAAATTGACGTTCATGCGTCGTCGCTTCCTGGGAACGAAGGGAAGACCGGTCCAACAAACATCGTAGCAGTGTCAGAACGTCGCACCCTCAAGAGCCCATCGAAGCGCAGGCAACGTTATGTTAAAACCGAAAAGTTGAACAAATCGTTTCATGTTTCCCCTTTCATGCACAGTGACATGTATTACCGCATGGTTTACTCGTTGCCAGAGCAAAGGATTGCGGTGAAAATGGAGAACTTTGAAGCGGGCGAAAAGATTTTTGACGTTTCTATGTTGATGCAGAGAAAACCGATCACAAAATTCAGACTGTTGTGGTTGAGCGTTAAATATCCTGTTTACAGTCTAAAAGTTTTTGCGGGAATCTATTTTCAGGCGCTGAAGTTGTATTTGAAAAAGGTTCCCGTCCATCCCCACCCAAATCGGCAATCGCACCCCGGTCATTAAACCAAAGACCTTTGCAAACCATTTCAGTCGATTGAACGTTCTATTCTAGAACTACGACACAAAATTTTCTATGAATCATTTTTCAGATCCGAACTTACCTGCGTTGGTGATCGACACCGAGTTGCCTTTGTCGTCTAAGTCGCGCGACGTCTACGAGGACCCCGGCGAGCGTTCAGACCAGGTAGTTTCGAAGCGTGGTTGGGCCAAGCGCACTGTGTTGGGTAAACTCAGCCAGATCGAGGGGGGTCAAATCTTGCTTAATGATGCGGGGCAGTTAATTAAGTTGGGCCAATCTGACCAAGAAGGTCTGTCGGTGCGGTTGAAGGTGGCCGATGGAGCGTTTTATCGCCGAACGTTGCTCGGTGGCACGATCGGAGCCGCTGAAAGTTACATCGATGGGGATTGGGGAACCGACAATCTCACCGATCTGATCCGGATCATGATTCGCAACATGGATGGAGTTAGCAAGATGGAACGCACGTGGGCCAAAGCCCGTTCGTGGTGGCACCGCATGAAACACCTGCGAAACAAAAATACGCTCAGCGGCAGTCGAAAGAATATTCAGCAGCATTACGATCTGGGCAACGATTTCTATTCGTTGTTTCTTGATCCAACGATGAATTACTCAGCCGGCATCTTTAATGCTACTGTTGAGAGGCAAAAGTTTCCTCATTGCGAATCGGACCTGCACGGTGCTTCGTTGGTAAAGATGGATCGAATATGTCAAAAGCTGGATATTCAACCGACCGACGACGTGATCGAGATCGGGACCGGGTGGGGCGGATTAGCGATCTTCATGGCAAAAAATTACGGTTGTTCGGTGACAACCACCACGATATCTGAACAGCAACATGCTTACGCGACCGCAGCGATCAAAGCAGCCGGAGTGGAAGATCACGTTAGGGTCTTGTTAAAAGATTACCGTGAACTTGATGGCCAGTTTGATAAACTGGTTTCTGTTGAAATGATCGAAGCGGTGGGGCATCAATATTTAGATACTTATTTTGCGCAGTGCGACCAGTTGCTCAGGCCCACTGGCGCGATGCTGATTCAAGCGATTCTCATCGGCGAACAGAGCTATCGGTCGTACCGAAATGGCGTCGACTTTATTCGGGCCTACGTTTTCCCTGGCGGATGTCTGCCGTCGGCGGTGACGATTAACCAGTCCATTGGTCGAGTCACATCGATGCGGATGCTTGACTACGAAGATATGACTGAGCACTACGCTGAAACGTTGCGTCATTGGCGTCGATCCTTCATGGGCTGTTTGGAGGACGTTGGTTCGCAAGGATTTGATGAATACTTTATTCGTCTATGGCATTTCTATCTGTGCTACTGCGAAGCGGCGTTTGCCGAACGGCGTTGCCAGAGTGTACAGATCATGTTCGCCAAGAAATTGAGTCCGATCGATCCCGCGATTGCGTGACTTTTCTTGGTCGCATCTTCATTGCTGATATCTCTTGGAGGCTAAAAATATCGTGTCATATTTGACGATCCTGATTGTCGGCCTGTTGGCCATGTTGGCGATGTTTTCCTTGATTTGGTTACTGCAATGGAAGATCAAAAACGCAGGAATCGTCGACGTCTTTTGGGCCGCGACGGTAGCCGTGGTGGGGGTTTTTTATTGCGTCACGGTCGCAGGATTTCAGGGCCGACATTGGTTGGTGGGTGTTTTGATCGCAGTGTGGGCGTTGCGGTTGAGCTGGCATTTGTGGTCCCGGTATCGGCGGCATCCTGAGGACAAACGTTACACCGAGTTAAAGGAACGTTGGGGCGACGCGGCTCAACTTCGAATGTTTCGTTTCTATCAGATGCAAGCGTTGGGCGCGTTTCTGTTCGCGCTGGCCGTTTTTCTGTCGGCCAAGAACCAGTCGCCTTGGGGGATCTCGGATTTGATCGGCGTAGTTGTTTGGGCGTTTGCGATCATAGGCGAAGCGATGTCGGATTATCAGTTGCACAAGTTTAAACAAGATCCAAGTAACGAAGGCGAAGTGTGTCAGACCGGATGGTGGCGATACTCGCGGCATCCCAATTACTTTTTTGAGTTTCTGCATTGGTGTAGTTACGTGTTCATTGCATTTGCGACGCCCTTTTGGTGGTTGACGATTTTGATGCCGGTGGCGATGTACATTTTCCTGACCAAGGTGACGGGAATTCCATTGGCTGAAAAACAGTCTGTGCAATCACGCGGTGACAAGTATCGGCAGTACCAACGCACAACCAACGCATTCTTCCCTTGGTTCCCTAAAACTGAGCAATAGCTGCTGTTTGAGATTCTGACATCACATAAACTTTTGCGCTTAAATGGGCGGCAAGGCAGTAGCCGCCAGTGCGTTGCGTAGGGAACCGGCGGCTATTGCCTCGCCGCTTACATTTACTACACCCTGATTGAAAGTGACCAACGCTCTGATGGATACTGCTGCTTATCATGAGGCCGGTCATGCGGTCATTGCATCAATTTTGGGCGGCGAAGTCGTTTCGGTTTCTATCGAATCGGAATCTCATGAAGTGGATGGGTCGGCCATTGTTAGTTGGGAACATGGCGGCCAAACGGATCCGCTGGCGGCATTGGATGACATTCGCGTGGCGTTGGCAGGACCGATTGCTGAAATGGTGTATGCCGGTGAATATGACTACTTAAGAATTCGGAACGAACACGCGGTCGATTGGCAGGTCGCGCTGAGCCGTCTGCGTGGGATGAGCCTCTCCCTTGATCGTGAGGCGGGACTTTTACAAAAGACGGTCGCCGAACTTTATCAGACCATTCGCCGGGATGACATTTGGTCGGCAATCGGCGACGTGGCAGATTTATTGTCCGTCCATGAGACAATCGAAGGCGACGCCGTTAATGAGACCGTACAGTTTTGGCTCAACCGCTGACATGTAAACCGTCGCCTTTCGCTTCGCCAAGGAAGCGTGCTTATGCCGAATAAAAAGCGACTTCGAATTATTATTTGAGAGTGTATTGTGAAACGAGCCATGACCGAGCGATTGATTGATTGGGCCGAACGCGGATTTGTTCCCGATGTTCTGCTCCGCCAAGGAATCCGAAACCTGCTGAAGAAGCGGCTGGCAAAAGAAGACCAAGGCTCGCCCGCAGCGAATCGACGCCGCGCTGAATCGCTGGCGAAGAATTTTTCCTGCGGGCCAATCGCCGAACAAACCGAAAAGGCCAACCAACAGCACTACGAAGTCCCGGCAGCTCTCTATGAATTGATGCTCGGTCCGCACCGCAAGTACAGTTCGTGCTTTTGGGATCAGACGACAGAGAATCTGGCTGACGCGGAAGCGCTTGCGTTAGAAATCACCGTTGAGCGGGCAGAACTTTCTGACGGTCAGCAAGTTCTGGAACTCGGTTGCGGCTGGGGATCTTTGTCGCTGTTTATGGCCGATCGGTTTCCGAATTCTAGATTTACCGCGATATCTAATTCAGCCTCTCAGCGCAAGTTCATCGTTGATATGGCCAAATCACGCGCGCTTTCAAATCTTGAAGTCATCACGTGCGACATGAACGATTTCGCCACCGATGAAAAATTTGATCGAGTCGTCTCGGTTGAGATGTTCGAACACATGAAAAACTATTCCGATTTACTGAAGCGGATTGAAGGTTGGTTGAAGGATGAAGGCAAATTGTTTGTTCATATATTTTGCCACAGGGAATTGACCTACGAATTTCAGGACGAGGGTGAAACTGATTGGATGGCGAGGCATTTTTTCTCCGGAGGCGTGATGCCGGGCGAGTCATTTCTTAAGATCTTCGATGACGATTTAAAGGTCACCGATCATTGGAAGTGGAACGGTAAGAACTATCAACAGACGTGCGAAGCGTGGTTGCGTAACATGGACGCTCGCAAGAGCCTGATCATGCCGGTGCTTGAGTCCACCTATGGAGCGACCGATGCGGTGCGGTGGTTCAATCGCTGGCGAATGTTCCACTTGGCATGCAGCGAGCTATTTGGTTTCGAAGGCGGGGATCAATGGTACGTGTCGCACTACCTGTTCGAAAAAACAGCATGACACGCCAGCCGTTTGCGCGCTAGGGGCTTGTTGATTAAGTCGGTTTCAATTTTTGATGTAAGCCGTTTGGGCGATAGCCCCGGTTTTGCGATGACCAAACCGAGGCTAACGCCTAAACGGCTCACTTAATCA
>ENA-ORXT01004709-ORXT01004709.1-marine-metagenome-genome-assembly--contig:-NODE-4709-length-13914-cov-63.874901_pt1 | contig 13914 bp, 9 predicted proteins | sample MGYA00237868_ERZ511482 | MGnify/ENA metagenome assembly ERZ511482 | reverse complement strand
GCCCGTAGTGCGTCATCCAAACGCCGTCCGCCGACATGGTCTAATACGCCAACAGCCGGAATATTCAGGCTGTGCTGGAGCGCCTGTGCAACTGTCACATCACCGTAATAACGTCTGTCAAAATTCTCCGGTCTGTATGATCCGAAACGGCTCGGCGCGTCCCGCAATCTTGTCTCGCTGCCGATAAGGCCATCATCCATACCCAACCCATAAACAAACGGCTTGAGCGTTGATCCCGGTGAGCGAATGGCGTTGGTCATATCCAGCCAACCGCCGTCATGATCGCGGCGGCCAATGGCTGCGTGAGCGCGGACCTGGCGGGTCTCCGCATGTACCAGGATCGCCGAGGCATTTACGACATGCGGTTGCCGCGCAACATAATTGGAAAGCTGTGTCTCCAATGCGGTTTGACGCGACGGATCTATCCAGCTTTGGACGCGGTCCCCGTCTCGGCTTAGTTTTTGCGCGGTCAGCCAAGCCTGATTTGGCAGACTGTTCTTCTCCAACGGAATACCCGCACTTTGCGCGCGATCCGCAGTGGGCTCGTCTATCAGCCCCCCTGCCTCCAAGCGCCGCAGAATACGGCTTCGACCCAGTTTTGCAGCTTGCGCATGACGATCCGGACGGCGCGCTTCAGGAGCTTGCGGCAGCGCAATGAGAAGCGCGATTTCATCCGTAGACAGATAGCGCGGAGATTTGCCGAAATAGATACGGCTCGCGGCCTCAATGCCTTCAATATTGCCGCCGTAACTGATGCGAGTCAGGTATTGCTCTAAAATCTCATCTTTAGAATAATGAAGCTCGAACCTCAGGGCTTCGAAGCTCTCGATTACTTTAGATTTAAACGTTCTCGGGCGTGGCTTATATTGCCGCACGAGTTGCATGGTGAGTGTAGACGCGCCGGAGACCACGCGGCCCTCCGACTTCCAACTGCTTAGGGCGCGAACAACCGCGGCCCCGTCAACACCGGGGTGGGTGTAAAATCGCTTATCCTCGATGAACAGCAAAGCGTCGATAAAGGCCGGGTCGATATCGTCAATATCAACGGCCATACGCCATGTGCCGGACTCGACCGTGCGCACATTTAACACTGCCCCATGTCGATCTTTTAAAACAGGCGAAGTCGATGAGAGCTGCACCTTTGGCACAGGCGATTGCGCGAGCCACAGCCCTAAGCCAGCCACAAAGGCCAGACACGTATAACCTAAACGACGGCGCAGTTTAGAAGTCTCCGCTTGGCGTAATTTGCAGCGTTCCATGTTCCGTCGTCGCAACACGTTGCGGGCGATACATATCTTCAATCACCGCGCCGGGGAATGTGAAGGTTCCTGTCGTTACGGCGCGTACGACATACGCTGCGCGGAAGTGACCCTTTTCCCGGTTCCAACGCGAGCGGCGATCAGAGGCAATGAAACGATCATCTCGTGCTTCTTGCATGTCGAAATCGGACAGATCGGGAAGGAATGAAAAACGGCCCTCCTTCGTCGAGTCTTTACGCGTTAAAACTGTCTCTATCTCGAAACCGGCCGGTAAGAGATCCGCGAGTACCACCATCTGACTGGCCGTGAACTTGGCTTTCGCCTCGACATAAATGATGGCGCGCTCGCCTTTCTTCATTGTGTCAGCGGACCGTTCTTCACCTGATAATGCGTAAAGCGACTTCCTGATTGAGAAACCGGAAGACAGTGTTTCAGGCGCCTGCGTTGGCGTCGCGGTCACATCCAGCGTGAGATAGGCTCGCGTTTTGCTCGTGTTTTTAACTGACATATTTCCGTTTATGTCGGAACCCAAAAAGCTTGCGGCATTATCCGTAAGTGTGAGGCCTTTCGCGGATGCTGTTACCTTGTCCCGACTCGTGCCTAGGTTAGCCATAGCGCGGACGATATAGCTTTTCTCTTGTGTGGACGTGCCTTCCGCTTCGAGACCTGAGAGCGTGATGAGGATTTTCTCCTTCATCTCATCTTTGAGTGTGTCTCCACCGATAGCCAGAAGCGCGGCCATATTCCGTTCCGCCGAACTATAATAATTATAAACTCGCTCCCCTCCGATACGCTCATACGCCCGCTCGTAATTGACAGCGGCGCGTTCTTCATCGCCGATACGGGCAAGCGCTGCGCCGAGGTATGACAGGGACATTGGATCGGATAATTTGTCCCCAAAGGCTTTATCGAGATAGCGGATGCCGGAGCTTTCCGGCTTATCTGCCAAGGCCAGAACATAATGCGCATAGGCGGCACGTTCAGCGCGTTGCATTTCGGCGGCCTTGCGTGTGTCTGTGTTCGGGAAGCTAAGATTGAGGGAGGAATAATCCTCCATGCGGGAGAGTAAAAGCGCTGTGTTCACAGCGGCATTTAAACTCTGTTCCGCGACGTCATAGCCTTTGCGATCTGCTTCAACCAAAAACTCCGCAACATATAATTGAAGCCATGGCGATAGATTACCGTCTCCTTCGCGCCAGAGACCGAACTCTCCCGTAAGACTTTGGCGAGACCCGACTTTCACAATCGCGGATTGGATACGCTCGCGCAGGTCAGCCTCGGACGTATCGCGAAACCCACCTAAACTCTTGACGTAAAGAAGCGGCATCGCTTTGCTGACGGTCTGTTCCGTGCATCCATAAGGATATCGGTTCAGCGACGCGAGGTAAGGCGAAATGGATAATCCCGGAAGGCGAGACACACTCAGGTTCACATCCGCACCTTTTCGGCTGTAACCGTCCAAGAGAGATGTTTCGAGTGTATAGCTTTCACCGGGTTCCAGCGTTTTGATTTGGCGCTGCGTGACGGGACGATAGGGTGAGCGCACCTGAATCGGATAGGTTGAATTCACCGCATACTCTTGCGGGCCTGAGATTTTTGTAGACAGCTCATAAATACCAATGTCAGAGGCTTTCATTTGCAGTCCGGTCTGGTCCCGCGTTCCGGGCGAAAGGTCGAATGCGGTTTGTGTGGCTTCGAGCAATCCTTCGCCGGTAATCGACGTGCGGTATGTGCCCGCTGCGCCGTCTATATTATCCAGTGCCAGTGTCGCGATAGCTTGGTCGCCGGGTGCGAGGAACCTTGGCAGGGCCAAATTTGCAGGGACGGCATCTCTGACTTTGATAGGCTGGGACGCACTGCCGATGGCGGTCTTCGTCCAAGCCGTCGCCATGATGCGGAGTTCGCCGTTAAAGTCCGGCAGCTCAAGCGAAACGGTGGCTTTGCCGTTGCGGATGTCAACGGGGCCTTCAAACAGGGCCACGGTTTTCGTCGGCACAACGGAAAGCCCGGCCCCGCCAATTGAATCGCCGCCGCTGCGGGTTTTACCATTTGCTGCATACGGATTGAGCATGCGGCTGTAATCATCGTAAATGTCGAGCGCGAAGGCCTTTTTCGAGAAGAAGGCCGCAGGGGCATCCGGCGAACTGAAATTGGTGAGGGCCAATATACCCTCGTCCACAGCGGCTAAGCTTACCCAGGCTTTTGATGTCTTGGGCGTGCCCGAAAGTGAAATCGGGATGTCCAATGTCGTGCGAGGCTGCACCCGATCAGGAATATCGAAAGCCACGTTCAATGTCTGCGAAGATCGATCCAAAGCAATATGAGTCAGTCCAACGGCGCGTTTGACGCCTTGGCGTTTTGCTTCATCCAGCGGTGTGTAAAGCGTCACCATCGCATAGACATCATGTCCCCAATTCGGGTCATAAGGTATGCGCACTGAGGATGCGCCTTCGGGAATATCAATCGTCCGAATTGACCGCACCGTGTGGTCCGCGATGACAATATCACCCCGTCCCGCATAGGGAGATTTAAGATTAAGCGTCACAGCGCCGCCGGGCTTGGTCGGCAAATCGGTTGCGCCGACAAGAATGCGGTCAGGCGCGTCGCTGTCGCTATCGCCCCAATTTGACCAACCGACACCAAAGCGGAAAGATGCCGTCTCGCCGTCTTTGGTTTTTACGTCGAGCCGATAGCGGCCGTAATCCAAAGACTGCGCCCAGACAGCCGGAGCATCTGCGCTGATCTTCAATGTGCCGTCAGACATAAAGACATCCGTTGTGCGGTTCCGATATTGCCAACGGTTCCGATAGCGATACCAGCTATAGTCCCGGTCTTCGCGGTTAAGTGTCCATGTTACCTCTGACGCAATGCGCTCACCAGCATTTGACAGAGAGACAAGTTCAATCGGCGCAGGCTTTCGTCTCTCGGCGCGCGATCCGAATGTTGACTTAAAGCCAACATATTGGGCCTTATCGCGGACAGGGATAAAGACATTCTCCATGACATACCGCCCGCCCGGCTCGGCAACCCCGGCGATAAATGACGCCCGCAATGGGAAGGAGGAAGAGGTATCTGATGCCCTGAGTTTAATTTCAGCCGCCGCGGCTCCGGACTCATCTGTCATCGGAACGCTGACATCGCGAGAGACCTCGCGAAAACTTTCCGTTACGTCGCCAAAGCTATATGTCTTGAAGTCAGGGAACGGATTGGGGTCCCGTTGGATACGAATCTCGGCTTCCGTCTCCAAATTTGATCCCGGCGCGCCGTAATAAAATTGCGCGTCCAAAGTAATCTTACGGGTTTCGCCGGATTTCAACACGGGTTGCTCTTCGGGTTTTAAGGAGAGCTTCAAACGCTGCGGAACAAAATCTTCGACGGAAACTGTTTTGACAATTTTTGTGTCCGTGCCTTCTACGCCTATTTCCAACGTCCATTGACCGCGTGCCGCTTGTTGAGGCAACGCGATGGTTTCGACATATCCACCGAACTTGTCGTCCGACAATATGCGTTTTTCTTCTTCCGCATTATCAGGGCGCAGCACCCTTAACGTCAGATTTCGGCCCTCAATGGCTGACGCATTATTGTCTCGCAGGAGCGTTGTCAGATGAATGGACTCACCGGGACGATAAATTCCGCGATCCGTAAAGGCGTAGAGATCAAACGGCCCCGTAACGCCGCGCCCCTGAACATCCATGGACGACAGATCAAGGGGAGCCCGCGACAGATCCATCACGGCATAATCTCCATCGGCCCCATAGGCCATAATCATTTGCGGGGACAATGGCCCGTCGCCCGATAAAAGAGCTTTGCCAAACACGGCGCGCCCTTCGCTATCCGTTATAACTTCGGCGAGCTTTTCATTATTGGACGCAATCAAGTCCAATCTGACGCCTGCACGAAGGCGGGCCGATTTAATGGATCGAACCGAAATGTGAAGCGCGTCAGAGCCGTGATAGGTGCTGAGCGCTAAATCGGTGGAGATCAGCCACCGCATGGCTTTGGCCCATCGATACTCGGGCTCACCTTCAATCTCATGTGTTGCGATGAGGATATAAGCGCCGAGGCCTTTATCGCCAATCTTATCCTGCAAATCAAAACCGGTCTCGATGATTTCATTGCGATTAGGTTGAATCTCCAGCTCACCGGACCAAATTTCGGTACGGCGGGAATTGGCGTCATAGGTCCTAACATAATCATCTGCCGTTCCGCTGTCGCCGCTATCAGGGGAATGCTGGGACAATATCCGGTCATTGACGCGGAAGAGCTGTAGCGAAAGTCTGTCCACATTGACGGTCTTTAAGACGAGCTTCGCGCCCTTCGTTTCCGGCAGAATGATGCCGTCTCCGGCAAAACCAACATAAGCGGGTTTATCTTCGAATGTAACGCTGACGGTTTCATTGCGCGGCAATGTCTCTCCGCCGTCGGCCATTAAACCCTTGAGAACCTCAACGGTATAGCTCTGTCCGTAATCCAAGCCGAGCAAACAAAGTCGTGTGCCGCGCGCGTCAACGGAAAATGGCGTCTTGGGTTCAATACGAATAAACGGCTTCACCGCGGATTCTTTTACGTCGTCAAAATCTGCATCGAACTCGATACAGGCTTGCATCTCGCCGGCGTCGTCTTGAGTTTGCATAGAGATATAACGCAAGGGGGCCGGCTCTGCTGGTGGGGCTGGCACCGTAATGACCGGCTCAGGCTCAACTTCGGTTTGGTTTGCCTCCGCTTGACGGACGGCTTTGACAGGAGACTCGACGCGGGCACTGACACGCTCAGAATTATTAGCGGAGTATTTCCCACCTGAAGACGCGCTAGCCGGAAATAGGTTATATCCTAAAACACCCGCGAGTATAAAAACTGAAAATCCGACCAGACACTTAATTACAGTAGAGTTCATTTCAGACCCGCTTCCCTATCACTTCCTCACAGCTATAGTCGATTCGTGACGAGATTGGGGCAAAGTTACGGTCCCATTTTGTTTATTTTGATCAGAGAAATGGAAGACGGCTATAAAAACTTGTTTACCTTATAATTTTAGAAATCGTTGACCCCCTTTAATTACCCGATTGAAACATCGGCTTGATATAGAATTCCCAACTGGGTTGGATGAACCCGGTCTAACTTTGGGAACTATAAAATGTCTATTAAAAAACTTGCTCTAGTGAGCGGCGTTGCTGCCTCACTTATGGCCGGTACAGCGTATGCGTCTGTTATCGACCGTCCTTTCTTCCAAGTCTTGGGAGTTGTTGTTGTTTGGGGTGCCGATGGAAACGCCGCTGGCGCGTCTGCACCTGTTGTATCTGACTTTGTCTTGCTGACGACCGGCTCAAATAATGCCGGTGCTGATCTTATCGGCGGAACGGCTCAGGATACTTTCACTGTTGTGACAGGATCACTGTCTCCAATCGAATCCGGCGAAGCTGCGAGCGGATCTGTTGTTGACCCGGTCACTGGTCGCACATCAGGCGCGGCTGGCGTAACAGAAGGCTCTGGCGCTGGATCAGTTGACGGCGTTTTAGACGCCACAGACTCATTGGCTGCATTCGGCATCGACAACGCAACAGACGTTGACGGTTTGATCAACCAGCACACAAGCAGCTTCTATGTTGCGTCAAACGCGGCGTTTGACATCTATGCTAAAGCCGAAAACCTTGTTGGTACAGGCGATTTCGACCCGTCTGCTGCCGGTTCAACAATCGGATATGATGATATTTCTTTGGCGATGGCCGTTCAATCCGGAACAGCGACAACTGACGGATCTATCACTTGGGGTGCGAATTCGCAGAACCCGGGTAACTTCGTGAACGGCGTTGAGACAGCTGCAGGCGAAGGCCTTGACAGCATGGTCGGCGCAAACGGAATGAAAGTCTTTGACGGAACGCAGCGCACAGCCGCATCAGTTGGGTCTTTGGCGCAACAGTCTGTTCGTTTCGACAACACATATACTTTCGGTGAAGGCACCGGATACGACCTCTCCATGGGTGCGGGTAGCCTCACTGCGGACGTCACATACACAATTTTCGTTCCATAGGGCGTGAATAGGCAAAGCGTTTCACGCACGCTTTTCCAAAGGATGGGCCGCTTCTTCGGGAGCGGCCTTTTCTTTTGCCTACAAACTATTTGAAAATCAGGAAGATCGCAGACGACGCATGTCGTCTTTATATTCCCATCTTACGATCTCGCTCAAAACCTGTTCTATGCGCTGTTCCAATGTCTGAACAGCAACCTCGCGTGCGCCGGGACGTCTGTCGTCACCCACGAGGCTTTCATTTTTCTCACAAGCTTCAGCCAAGCCCATAGCGCCGACCGCGCGCGCCGATCCTTTTAGAGAATGCAGAACATTGGCCCACATGTCGTCATCGGCATCCGCAGTCAGGCCCCTGCCCCACATCTCGACTTGATTGCGGAACAGGCCAAACACTTCCCGTGTCAGATCAGCATCGCCGCCGACATATTGATTGAGGTGGTCAAAATCGATCTCAGGTGAATCAGTCATAGGTCGATACTAGACATACCACGCGCATATGTTAGCGGTTTTTCATGTCCTTTTCTGATTCATATTTCGAGCAAACAAACGCGGGCGAATCCCGCTGGTGGTCTTGGGTCGCCGTCACTTGGCTGGCCTTTGTCGGCTGGGTCATTTTTCAAACTATTTTATTATTCCCGCTACCCATCATCGCATCCTTTACGGAACCGCCGATGATCGATGCCTTGATGGCGGCATTTACAACTGCACCGACGACCGAAAGCTCACAGATGCTTAGCGGCATATCGCTTCTCAGCGGGTTAGCTGCGACCGCAATCGTTATGGTTATATTCGCTGCCGAAGGCAAAGCTCGCAATATTGTAGGGATGTTGGCTGTTACGGCTATCATCATCTGTTTCGTGACCTCGTCGCTCGCATCAAAGGGGGCCGACAACTCCGCCCTCATGGATGTCCTGTCGCAGATCATGGAGGCATCACCGCTTGCCTTTGCGTTGTTCTTACTAACTTTTCCGTTTGGATTAATAGCTCTGTATTTGGGTCAAAAATTTGTTCACAAACGCACCCTATTGTCCTTACATACAGCCGCGTCCAAATTCCGCTGGGTCCGTGTAATCCAAGGCTTTTTCCTTTCATGGATAGTCTTGGGTGCATTTGCATTTGGAGCGGAAGCTCTCGGAATAATCAAAGTTGAATATGTCTTCGACGGCGGGCGTTTCTGGATATTTGCTGCTGTCTCCCTCCTCTTTATTCCCTTTCAAGCCGCAACAGAGGAGATCGTGTTCCGCGGGTATTTCGTTCAGGGTCTCAGCCATATTTTTAAATCAAAATGGGCCGCTTTTGCCATAACATCATTTGCATTTATGGCGTTGCACCTGTCTAATCCTGAAGCCTTAGAAGGCGCTGCATCGGGAACATTGCCCATCGTCATGAGCGGATATTTTTTCTTCGGCTTTGCAATGTGCCTGATTGTTTGGATAGATGATGGGTTGGAGACGGCTATCGGTATCCATGCGGGCAATAATTGCTTCGCCGCTATCATTATGAATTACGAAAACTCGGTCTTGCCCACGCCGTCGGTTTTTTTGACGGGCACAGACCCTGTGAAAGACTCGATTTCAACCGTAGTTGTTTTAGTAACCCTCGTTGGGATTATCTGGCTTTGGCGAAAGCCTTCAAAGCGTCGCGCCCTTTCGGCGTAATCCGGCAGACGGTCCATTGCGGGCGCATAGGGCTGGAGAACCAAGGCTCTGCAAGGCCCGAGGCTATCGCGGATTTGACGACGGCCTTGTTCACGGGCTCACCAAACATATCAAAAATCGCCAATCGGCCATCTGCGCGCTCACAGCCGCCTTGCAGCCAGCTCCGCATTTCCAGCTCTGTCTCACGCGCAGCATATCCCGCACGATTTGAATAAATCGTCATAATCTCAGCCCATTCACCTGGCCGGAGCCTGATGCGGTCTTCGCCGCTTTCCCCGTGCCTGAGCCTCTGTTACAACAAAGTGGAAAATATCCGGTTAAGCGGCGGGCTTGAGCCGGAACACAGGGGACAATTCGTGTCGGACATTACGAAAAAAATTTTCTCAATAGAGCAAACCGAGGGTGAACCTGTCCGCTCGGATGCCCCGAAATCGAGCCTCATACGACCCCTCGCGGACGAGCCTGCCGGTCACGGCAAACCTCAAACGCCTGAGAAAGTTCCTGAATTTGTGACGCGGGATATGATTAAACCGCTAGCCACGCCCCCGGCGGCGCATGCGGAAGATATCAAAACATCGGGCGCTGGAGGCTGGGTTATCATTGGCTTTGGTGTCTTATACGCGATTGGAGCGGGGCTTTATTTTGGCTTACCGCTACTTCAGCAGCCTATGGGGGTGTTACCCTTAGTGGGTCTCGGCGTATTGGTAGCACTCCCTTTGTTTTTGCTTTTCCTCCTATGGCGCAGTCTTCGCCACCTCCGTATCGTCAGTCAGCAAAATGCGCGATTTTCAAAAGCCGCAGAAATTCTGGTCTCACCCGACCGAGAGGCTTTGGCGCGAACGGAGACGTTGGCCGAAGGTATTCGCGGACAAATTGCTAAAGTAAACAGTGATGTCTCCCAGACAGTTCAAGTCTTGAAGAGCGTACAGACTGCCGTCTCGCAAGAAAGCGAAGCCTTAGATACTGCCGGGCAGGCCCTCTCGAAAAGATCCGATGATGTGGGACAAAATCTAACCTTGCAGCGGCAGGCCTTGGAAAGTTTATCTAGCAACATCGACGCGCGGATGAGCGCACTCGCCACCCAGATAACCGATAAAGGCCAAGCGCTGGACGAGATTTGCACGGCGGCGGAGATCAAAATTTTAGGCGCGGGAGACACCTTGAAGAATGCGACAGCGGCAGTTGATGAATCGGCGACCTCCAGCGCGGTTCATATTGGCGAACAGATTTTCGCGCTCGAAGAGACAAGCCGGAAACTTGCCGAAACGGCTGAGAATTTCACCGCGGAAATGGGCAACTCTACGGAGACATTGCTTGAGACTGACAAATATTTCGCGGAATATTCTGATAAATTCCAAAGCCTTAACGCAGAAACTCAATCCCAATTTGCTGAGTTCCAAGGCCTAAACGTCGAGACTCAATCTCGGATAACGGAGCTGCAGGCCACAATCGGCCAAGGCTATCAGATGCTGGATAATCTAAAGGCCAATTCTGAGACGCGCGCAGCTGACGTTGCATCATATTACGACAATTTATCCAATCAGTTGAAACGCTCGGAAGACGATACGCTCGTCGCGCAAGGCGAAACCGCGCGTATGGTTGAGGCAAATTTGGCCCAGATGCGGCGAGAATTCTCTCGGATGGAAACCGACCTTCAATCCCTCCAGTTAAAACTCAATCGATTGCGCGATAACTCGGATGATCTGGAGCACCTTGAACCCGCATCACCCCGGTTGAAGTTGAAACCGCTGGAGTCTGACTTTCCGCCTGTGGAACCCCCGCGTACGGCTGTCCGTGCCGAGCGTGTTGAGATCGCTGACAGCCCCCTCAATTTGGGTATGGAAATGGAAATTGAATCGGCTGACGATCCGCTGATTAATTTTGAGCCGGATGTTGTCCGTAGGCCCGGCGACACTGGCGCCAAACCCAAAAGCAAAGGCTTTGGACAGCGCTCAGACAAGGACGAAAAGTCAGGGTGGCGCTGGCGGGATATGCTGGGCACGCTTGAGCGTCCGGACGGTGGAGTGGGTCAAACCGCGCCTGCTTCGTCATTGGATGCCCCGTCCCGCAAAGTTGACGGCGTGGCCTTATTGACGGCGTTAAAGCTGTCTCCCTCTGCTATCGTCGATGAAGGCACGGTGGTGGATGCCACCCAAGCGCGGATAAATAGCGGTGAGCCGGGATTGACATCAGTCGTCAAAGAAAAATTGCCTGAAGCCGTTGCGCATTTGAAAGAAAATCTCGCAACGGACACGGTCCTCAAAGCTGATTTACAGGCTTTTACTGTCGAGTTTTCAAAGATGATTGGAAACACCCCGCCCACGGCTCCGGCACTGCGAGCGGCTTTCGGCTCACCCGAAGGCCGAGCCTATCTGCTCTGCGCCGCCGCATTCAGACCGGAATTGCGCTAAACTAAGACATAAAGCGTAGACGTCACCACCGGCCTACAGCGTCTTGCCCTTCTTCGCCGCTCGCCCTATGGCCCCGCCATGATTGAACAAAATGGAAAATGGGAAACACGCGTCGCGGAAGAAAGCGATGACGGTGAGCGTTTGGACAAATGGCTGTCCGGCTGGACCGAGCTGTCTCGGTCCCGCATTCGCGACCTCGTAGAGACCGGAAACGTGAGAGCGAATGGCGATATTGTTGGCAAAGTGACAATGAAGGTTCGTCCCGAGATCGAATATGCGGTGCGGGTGCCCCCGCCCGTGGATGACACACCCCAGCCCGAGAATATCCCTTTGGATATCTTGTTCGAAGATGATTATCTCATCGTGTTGAACAAGCCTTCCGGTATGACCGTCCATCCGGCTCCCGGGTCTCGCAGCGCGACTCTGGTCAACGCTCTGCTGTTTCATTGCGCGGAGAGTTTATCGGGCATTGGCGGCGTTATGCGGCCCGGCATCGTCCACCGATTGGATAAAGATACGTCGGGTGTGATGGTCGTCGCGAAAACAGATAAGGCTCATCAAGGCCTCTCCAAGCAATTCGCGAAACACTCCATAGACCGGATTTATATGTGCCTCGTGCGCGGCGCGCCAAAGCCGCGATCCGGTAGAATTGCCTCCCGCCTCGCCCGCTCGCCGAATGATCGAAAGAAACAATCGGTGGTCAAAGGGACATTGGACAATATCGAGTCGTCGGACACCGGGCGGCATGCCATTACCCATTACCGCTATGTCAAAGGCTACGGCAAAGCACAGCATGCAAGCGTCGGCACCCCGAAAATAAGCCAGTTGGAATGCCAGTTGGAAACCGGACGGACCCACCAAATTCGCGTCCACCTCTCCCACATCGGCTGCCCGCTTCTGGGCGATCCGCTTTACGGCAAGCAACGCGCCTATGCGACATCCAACCAAGCCGCCGAAGAAGCCGTCCGCGTCGCCGTCGCCGACTTCAAACGCCAAGCTCTGCATGCTCGCCATTTGGGCTTTATCCACCCCATCACAAAAGAGCATCACAGCTTTGACGCCCCGGTTCCGCCGGATATGCAGCATCTACTCGATGTGCTCGCAGATTTGCCGATGAATTAGAGGATACTTTGTCGATGTTCCATCATCCTCGGCTTAAGCCTGAAGGAGTTTGGCGGTTCGTTTTGCTATCTCATTTTGTTTATCTTTCAGTTTCGGTATTAAAAGGGATGTTCGTGTGGGTGGTTAGGCTCTGCGAATGCGATATGCGAATGCTTTGAGCCCTCCCAACTGGTGCAATTCCTGGTAAACAGGAAATGCACTTATTGTCAGAAAGTCCCACACGACGACGCCTCGTGCATTTCTGTTTCTTTGAAAATAAAAGTATCGAAAAATAGGCAGCCTTCGCCCAATTTTCGATGCCTAATCCAACAGATTTGCACGACCGAACCGCATAGCGGTTCGGCGCTTCACTGCAATTGACTCACAGGGTCAATTGCGAACATTTCGCGTGCACATGACCGCCCGTTGAAAGTAGACAAGTTTAGTTATTGCACAGTTTTACCAAAGCGCGGATGCATCTTTTTTTATCGTTGTTTTTATTGGGAAAGTTGCGGTTCAAATGAGGGATGGAAATTTGAGAGCGTGGTTATCAGGGGAATTTTACACCTAAAACGGATTCCCACGAGCGGCATAAGTCGCCCAAAGAAGGACGCTGGTAATGTCTTGGAAATGAGGCAGTATTCGCCCAAATTAGGACACTCGTTGTCAGAAAGCAGCTCGCCCGATAACGGATGGAGCGAGACCCATTTCTTCGATTACTTGAAGGGGACGCCTGCTTGATTGTATGGGTTAAATCGTCGAATGGCTCCCTCCACGTCCCAAAGGCTTTCCTTAGCCCCGAGGGTTTCTAGCATGATTCTATTTGGGGACCGCCTGAACGATGCAAACCATTTGTCCTGATTTACGCCAGGGTTAGACAGCTTTATGCCAATAGTAAAATGCCCAGCCATGATATATGTTATCTTGGTATTTGGTTGCCAGTCTAGGCTCTTGGGACGATACCATTTGCCCATACCGGTAATGCCATCACGATCAATTGTTGCAAGCGGTTCGTCCCAACGTTTTAGATATGCAAAAGGTCCCACAATGAAAATTAAGGTTGGTGGGATTAATATTGCTATAATTAAATACCACACGGGCAAATAATTTTGAACTCCATTGATGTCATCAGGGACATACTTGGTGAGCAAATTAATCGACCACATGGCTCGCAGTAAGAATAGTGCCAAGGTCCAGCAAAAGATAGCATAAACCCAAGTTCTCTTTTTCGATTTTGTTACGTAGAAAACGACATCTTCTGAATCTTGTTCAACCATACGCGAATTTGCACTCTTCCTTCAGGTTATGATTCCTAACAGAAAAAGCGATCCGAGTAATGCATTTTCGATCAATTTAGGTTTCCTGCTGAGCGTCCCAAAATTCGCTCCACTAAGGACACTCACTCAGGCCATCATTCTCTCTTCCCCAAACCGTCAAAATACGTTATAAGCCATCCCCTC
>ENA-ORXT01004708-ORXT01004708.1-marine-metagenome-genome-assembly--contig:-NODE-4708-length-13920-cov-3.166582_pt1 | contig 13920 bp, 7 predicted proteins | sample MGYA00237868_ERZ511482 | MGnify/ENA metagenome assembly ERZ511482 | reverse complement strand
CAAACCGAGGCTATCGCCTAAACGGCTCACTAAATTAACAAGCCCCTAGCACCTAAACGGCTCACTTAATCAACAAGCCCCTAACGCCAAAACGGCTCATGCTTACTTGCGTTTGTCAAATGAAACTTTTTTCACGGCGTTGGGCAAGGGGGCTCATAAAAGTAACGCTGTCCAAATACAGCAATCTGTAAATTTACTCTTTAGATATTAAATCGAAAATGAACTTCAAACCAAAATTTGAGTCCGGGCTGTCTTACGATAACTTTCTGCAGGAGCACGGTTCAGAAAGTGATAAGCAACGATGGGCAGGAGCTCATGATGCCGTCAGACTTTCACCAGAACAATCCGATTTGCTTTCGACCTTCACTCGTGAGATGAAAGTTTTGGTGATGGCGGGTGCCTGGTGTGGTGACTGTGTTTCACAATGTCCGATCTTTGATCATATCGAAAAAGCAAATACGAGAATCGAATTTCGCTACGTCGATCGTGACGCGGATCCCGAACTGGCTCAAGAATTGAAAATCTGCGGTGGATCGAGAGTGCCTCAGATCGTCATCATGAGCGAGGATTTTTTGCCGGTTTCCCGAGAAGGGGACCGTACGTTGTCGCGTTATCGGCAGATGGCGACCGATCAATTGGGGGCCGCATGTCCTACTGGTCTAGGGCTCGATTCGGATCCAACGACCCAATTGGTTGTGCAAGACTGGGTCGACATCTTCGAAAGAGCTCAGCTGATCCTGCGGCTATCGCCATCGTTGCGTAAGAAGCACAACGATTAATCGCAATTGAAGATTTATTGTTTCTATAGAAATCCGGCGCTGCGAGATATAAACCTGACACGCGAGCAAGTGAGTTTTTCCGGCGCTCGGGGAGCAACTCACATGCTTGCACTATGGGTTTGTATTGCAACGCTTCGCTTATTAATTTTTAAACGGTAATGGAAGCCTCAGGCGAGTGACAGATGATAATTTCTTCATAGAACGGATGTTCAAAAGGTGTACTCGGTTTGAATCAAGAGATCTGAATAAATCGCACATTCTGGGACCTACGCTCAAACCGTCCTTGCGATCATTCATTTTTCGATCGACTGTTTTTATTAGCCAGGAGCGTTCACAGCAGGTTGAAACCCTGCTCCACTTGGGGCGGCTTTTCAATCTACCATGCACCGCGCCCACTATCAATTAATTTGCATTGCTAACGGGTATTAACAAGCCACCTGCCAGGAGCATTGGAACAGCATTGTGGTTGAATGTGTGATCTTCAGGACTGGCGTGTCGGATTTGTACTTCCGCGTGGTGCGTAATGCAAATTTGACTAATAAAAACAATGATCGACAATTGCCGCCTATGATGCTGGCGTGGCTTAAGATTGGTGCTGCTTTTTTATTCCAATTTTGACGTTCTATTGCGAAAACCGAAACGATCGCTGATAATTTGTGCCCTCGCAAAGCGTTCCGCCAATCACCCTCCCTACCCACATTAAGCCATCGTCCGTTCTTGGATTTGGCGGATCCGCATTTGCCTTAACGCACACTAAGGATAGTCGTTCTATGGACGGATTTCGCATGATCAACAATAGGATTTGCCAGAGTACGACGGCGCGCTTGCGGGATCGGGCCCATTGGTCCTTTCTCTGGGCTGTAATGGTTTCAACAATCGTCGTTTGCATTGCAGGATGCCAGAAAGAAGAAATTCAAGTCTACGGTCACGCGAATTCGGACGATCGTCACTCTGATATTTTTGAAGAACTCACGCCCGCTGCCGATCTTTACACGAAAGTTTTCGAATCCTCGGGTCAGCAACAACAGCTTCGTGAAAGGTTGAGCCAGCGGTTTCTGAAAGTTGCGCAGTACATCGAGCGGCATGTCCGAGATGGGCAAAGAGAAGCTGCTGTATCGATGGTCAATGCCGATTGGGTTGCCAAAAATTTTACAGGGCAAGGCGTGCAGTGGGATGCTTTAAAGTCTCGATTCCAAGACGTTTCCACCAACATTAGCCGTTGGCAAGCGTCACCGGAATCCCCTCGATTCGAAGGGAAACATGCGTTTGCGGAATTTGTGACCAGCATGTTTGGGCAATGGGCTGCCTCCAAGGAATTCCGAATCGACATTAAACCCTATTCGACCCGAGTGTTGCCAGAGACTCAAGACCGAGCAATCGAAGCAAAGATGGTCGTAGAAATATTTGGTAACACCGAGGAATCAACGGGCCTCCAGGCGACTTGTTTATGGACGACGAAGTGGTTTGATGACGAACAAAGCGGACAACTTCAACTAAGCACTGCCGGTGTCAAAGCGGTAGAACTGGTCACGCTGAACGCTCCTAAGGGACAGTTGTTCGAAGACTGCACAGAATCAATTCTTTCACGCACTACTTTGATGAATGACCAATTGATCTATGGCTTGGACCAGTGGGCGCGGAAAATTCCTGGCTTAGACATTGTCGGTCACCAAGGTTTATCCGTTGGCGACGTCAATCAAGACGGCTTAGATGATTTATATATCTGTCAGCCGCACGGTTTGCCGAATTTATTGCTAATCCAAAATCCCGACGGCACTGCCGAGGACATGGGCGCCCAATCAGGCGTCGACATTTTGGATGAATCACGGGCGGCGTTGATGATCGACATCGACAATGATGGCGATCAAGACTTGGCCATTACCACCGAACAGAGTTTGGTGCTGATGTCAAACAAAGGCAATGGAGAATTTCAACTGGAGCATGAATTGGCGATAGGCCATAGCGGCCATAGTGTTTCCGCAGCCGATTTTGATCAAGACGGTGACTTGGATCTATACGTCTGTAAATATGACTCTGTGAAAAATTACCGTGACCTAATCACGATACCCGATAACTTCGAAAATGCTGATTCGGGAGGTCGAAATATTCTGTTACGAAATGACGAAGGATGGAAGTTCGTCGACGTTACTTCAAAAGTAGGTTTCGGAGTGGATGACAACGCCCGTTATAGCCGGTCGTCGGTTTGGATCGACTACGATCTTGATGGAGATCAAGATCTATACGTTGCAAACGAATGGTCGTCGGATCAATTGTTTGCCAACGACCGTGGTTGGTTTTCGGACGTGACCAAGAGCCTCAACATGATTGAGCCTGCTCAGCATCGCACCGTATCCACCGGCGAATTCAATCATGATGGTAAACCTGACCTGTTCGTCGCGACGGACGCTCCCTTAACGGCCTATCAAACGCTGGCCGACAATCGACCGTTAAAGAATCTGACAAAGCCAAAGCAAGCGATTCTTGGCGAAAGCCAGATTTGGTTTTCCAAAAAGCAGAGGGATGGTCAGGAATTGATCGAGGGTTTTAAGTCGTTCTTTCTGCGAGCGCCCATTTTTGCCGCACAGACGGCATACAGTTCGGTGGCTGCGGACATCAACAATGATGGGCTGGATGATGTGATCGTGACCAACGGTCATTTGACGCGCAACGCTTCGGAGGATCTTGGCGGCATGCTATGCTCGCACATGGTCGGTTCAAAAACAGCTAACACCAGGGAAACCACAGGTGGCGTGGTCCCCCATTCGGTGGTGGAAAACGATATTCTTGCACTAACGCGATCAGGATATTCGCTGTTTGGTAACCAACGCAATCGTTGCTATTTAAGCATCGGCAAGCTTGGTTTCGCGAACTTCTCAAGTGCTTCAGGCGTTGATTTTTTGGAGGATGCTCGAGCGGTGGCCACGACTGACTGGGACGACGATGGAGATGTAGATGTCGTGATGACCTCACGCAACGGTCCTCGCATGAGGATCTTGCTGAATCAGAATCGTTCGAAAAACAACTTTCTTCAATTCAAGCTGTTCGGGACAAAATCCAACCTAGACGCCATCGGCTCGCGCGTCGAGCTGTTCTTTGAAGGTAAGTCGACGCCGTTGGTGAAGTTCGTCAGCGCGGGGTCTGGTAACTTGGGTCAGTCCTCCAAGCGTTTGTTTTTTGGACTCGGGAAAGATAGCCAAATTCAAAAGGCGGTTGTGACGTGGCCAGATGGTCAGCAACAGACCTTCACCGAACTTGTCGCCAACACAAGATATACCATCACCGAAGGACAAACGCAGATGGCCGAGCGGAGCAATGAACGGTTTCAAATGGAAACCGTCGGTTCCAATCTTGTCGGAAGATTAACGTTGCCCAATCGTGATGTCGCGACCTTTTCACCGATGGCGTACGTCCCAAATTTGGAATTCCAAAATGAGGGTAAAACCTTTCAGGCGGTGGCACCCTTGAGAGATTCGTTTACGACGGTTGTCTTTTTTGGCGACGATAACCATTCACGAGCGATCCTCAAACGGATCAATACGCAGGCTTCCGACTTCAAAGACGAGCGAATGGACTGCGTCGGCATTTATATTGATTCAACCGCGCAGGACCAAGATCAACGATATCGATCGGCAGAACAGTTCTTTACGAAACAGAATTTTACGTTTCGCTGGGGTGTCGCAACGCCTGCGACCCAAGAGAAACTGGTGCAACTCAACGGTCATTGGTTTTCACAGCAGCAGCTGCCACAGTTGCCGTTTGCGATATTGTTAAATAGGGCCGGGCGCGTCGAACGACTACATTGGCTGACGGCCAGGAAGTCGCCAGAGAAGTTGGTGAATTACTTGATCAAGGATGCGACGAAACGATTTGAGGATGCCGGACAAGTGCCCAGTGTCGACCGAGGTCGGTGGTTGGCGCGATATCGCGAAGCTGATCTCCTGAGGTTGGTTGAACGATTTAATCAGCTGGGAATGTCAGAGACGGCGCAGTTGATGTTCAAGCTCAATCGGCCCAATGCCGCCTTAAAGCTGTCACAATTTGCGGCGGACCTTCGTTCTCAGAATGATTTTGAACGGTCTGCCAAATTCTTCGATCGCGCCGTTAAAACCTATCCGCTGTGCGTGCCAGCGTTGGTGGGCCGCGGCGAGATGATCCGCCATCAGGCCAACAACATGGGCAAAGAGAAGATAGAACAGAAGTTGCTTTCCTTGCAGACTGCGGCAGAGAATTTTCGATTGGCGTCAAAGATTGATCCGCTATGCACTTCGGCGATTGTGGGTCGTACCAATGTTCTGATCGATCAGAATAAGGTCAACGAAGCGATTTCTGAACTTCAGAAGTATTTGGCGATTGATCCAGGACGCGCCGAGGTCCACGCAATTTTGGGACGTTTGTATTTCGCAAATCGCAAATTCACAAAGGCTGCTCGGCATCTTGTAGCGGCCTATGAACTGCGTCCAAACTTACCCTATGTCGCGGGCGATTTGGGTTACCTCTACCTTTCGTCGGGAGAGGTGAAGCTAGGTCGCAAGTTTCTTCGTCTGGCCAATCGGCTGCAGCCCAGCGAACGAAACATAATAAAGCATTTGGCGGAAGCGGAGTTCGTAAACGGGAATTTCACCAAAGCCTCCGATTTGTTGGGGCTGAGCATCGAGCTTAATCCCAACAAACGACGTCCCAAGGAGTTGTTGGCATGGCTGTTAGCCACCAGTCCCTTCGAGGAAACTCGTGATGGCGTTCAGGGGAAGAAGATGATGGAGCCTCTGATGTTAATGGTCGGCGATCGGTCGCCGTCTATACTGGAGATCAATGCCGCGTGTTTCGCGGAAAGCCGTGACTTTGGTGCTGCGGTGACATATCAGAAGAAAGCGATAACGCTGGTCCGATCAGGCAAGACGCTCGACACCTACTCCGAGCAACAGAAGCAAGGGATGCTGGCGCGGTTAGAACTTTATCAACGCAAGCGTCCCTACCGCATGGAGGATCTAAGGCAGATTCCGATTAAAACGTCGCTTAATAAGATCGCGAAAAATTAAGCACTGATCGGGAGAGTGGGCTTGTTATCATACGTTATCTTGAGGCAGTCAATGAATAGCCGAGCGGTAACCGAATCTTTTTCTGATACTCCGATAACTTGCTGACCCGATATGAACGATGCCAGTTTCATCACGAGAAATATCCTGCCGCTGATTCTTCTGTTGATTGTTGCCGACAGCGGACGGAGCCAACAGGTTGGATTGGAACAAGAACGTAACCTTTGGACCGTTTCAGAATTCTTATCCGCCCATTGTTTTGAGTGTCATTCATCAGTCGATCCAAAGATGGGGTTCGATGCGGAGTCCATCGTGCTCAGCGCCGAAGCATTCAACGCAAAGGATTTTTCTTCTGAACTTCACGAGAAGGTTCTACGGAAGGTTTCCGCCGGGCAAATGCCGCCACCTAACGCGCACGAACCCGAAGATCTGCAAATCCAGCAAGCGGTATTGGCTTTGGAGAAATTGCTTGAACAGCGTCAGAGAAAATTTCCGCGCTTTAGCGCGACCGGAACGATTCGGCGGCTCACCAGAACCGAATATCAAAATTCTATCCGTGATCTATTAGGGGTTAACGTCGACGCCACAGAATTTCTTCCGGAAGATCCTTCGAGCCACGGTTTTGACAACATCACGGTTGAGGGACTGTCGCCGCTGCTACTTGATCGGTATATCAGCGCTGCGGACTCCATCAGCCGGGCGGCGATTGGTGGCAGCGATGGCGGGCCTGTGGGATTGACCGTTCGCATTCCTGCGGATCGATCGCAAGAAACACACGTCGCTGGATTGCCTTTCGGCACGCGCGGGGGAACGACTTTCACTCAGCAAATCGCTCGTGGTGGGCAATATGAAATTGAGATGAAATTGACGCGCGATCGTGACGAAAAAGTTGAGGGGCTTAACGGCACGCATGAGATCGACGTGTTATTGGATCGTAAACTGGTCAAGCGGTTTACGTTAACGCCACCGCCCCAACATGAAAACCGACAGGACTACCGAGACTATTCCAAATCTGATGCCCATTTAAAGACGCGACTTGAGATCACACCGGGTGAACACGAAATCACCGTTACGTTTCCTCAAACCGGTGCGTCATTGCAGACGATTAAGCGTCAGCCTTTTGATGCTAGTTTCAATCGCCATCGACATCCCCGCCAGACGCCGGCGCTTTTTCAAGTGTCATTGATCGGACCGCTATCAGAATCCGAAGCTGGAGCAACACCCAGTCGCACGAAATTGCTGGGAAAATACGCGGCTCAACCTCCCGAGCAGAACCAGCAATCATCTGCCGCCCGCGCGATTCTTGCAAATCTGATGCGGTCTGCTTTTCGTCGTTCAATTAGTGAAGACGATTTTGCAACGCCGATGCGGTTGTTTGAGCAAGCGCTGTCGCGCGATGGATTCGAGCCAGCAATTCAGTTCGCCGTAGCGTCGATTTTGGTGAATCCGAACTTTCTGTTTCGAATCGAGCAAACGCCCGAAGACCTCTCTGACGCGGACAGCTATCCAATCAAACCCTTCGAATTGGCGACTCGGCTCTCGTTCTTCATCTGGAGTAGCATTCCCGACGAGCAACTGCTGAGGTTAGCGGAGTCGGGTGAATTGCTGGAAGACGAAGTGCTAACGGAACAAATTCGCCGTATGCTGGCCGATGAACGGTCTGAGTCGCTGATCAACAATTTTGCAGCACAGTGGTTGTATCTACGCAACCTCGATACGATACGTCCTGACCTCCGAATCTTTCCCGACTTCGACGACAATCTTCGCCAATCGTTTCGTGGTGAAACGGAACATTTGTTTCGGCACATGGTGAAAGAAGACGCTTCGGTTTTATCTTTAATTGATTCCGAATTTACTTATCTTAATCAGCGGTTGGCCAAGCACTATGGGATCGCCAACGTTACCGGAAGCCACTTCCGCAAAGTCGACCTGGCGGCCGGAAGTCGACGGGGAGGGATACTTCGGCACGGCAGCATTCTGATGGTCACGTCTTACGCGACGCGGACCGCACCAACGATTCGAGGAAACTGGATCCTTGAAAATATGCTTGGCACCCCTGCCCCGCCGCCGCCACCGAACGTTCCCAACCTGCAGGAGAACAACACGCTGGCGGCGACCTCCGTTCGCCAACGATTGGCCCAACATAGGGAGAACCCTGCCTGTGCTGCCTGCCATGATTTAATGGATCCGATCGGATTTGCATTGGAAAATTACGATGCCGTTGGCCGATGGAGAGACTACGAGGGTGAAATTAGCATCGATTCTGCGGGGGTTTTGCCCGACGGAAAGGAAATCAACGACTTTTCGCAGCTCGAAAAAGGTATATTGAAACGTCCAGACGTTTTCGTCCAAACCTTCACTGAGAAGCTGATGACATACGGCCTTGGCCGTTTCGTAGAGCCCTCCGATGGTCCGGCGGTGAGGAAGATCGTTCGCGACGCCGCGCAGAAAGATTTTCGATTCTCGGAGATTGTAAAAGGCGTCGTCTTGAGCAAGCCATTCAGATTCAGGAGCAAACGATGATTACGCGAAAATCAATTTCTCGCCGGACTCTGCTTCGAGGCGTTGGCGCGACGGTGGCGTTGCCGTTGCTTGACGCAATGGTACCCGCGATGACGGCAATGGCCGATACTGCTGCGGCGGCGAAGAATCTGAAACGGATCGGCTATGTTTATGTGCCGATGGGTTTCAATCCAAAAAAATGGATCCCTCAGGAAAAACAATTGACGGATCTTCCCTCAAGTCTTTCGCCTTTAGAGAAGGTCAAGGACCAGCTGACCGTCATCACCAATACCGATCTTCAGAATGCTTACCCCGGGTCCCACGCGACTTCCAATTCGGCCTTTTTAAGTGCCGCTCGGGCCAAACGTACCGAGAGCGCGGATTATTACAGCGGAACTACGGTCGATCAAATTGCCGCCAAACAAATTGGCCAGCGAACGCAACTTCCATCAATTGAGCTTTCGATGGACTTGTTGTCGACCGTGGGGCAATGCGACAACGGGTATGCGTGCGTCTATCAGAACAATTTATCATGGGCTTCGCCAACCCAACCGCTACCATCGGAAGCTCATCCTCGATTGGTGTTTGAGATGCTGTTTGGTGCTGGTGGTTCGCCTGAACAACGGGCGGCGGCGTTGAGCAAACGAGCCAGCCTATTGGATTCGGTCAATCTTGAGATCAAACGGATGAAACGCAATGTAGGGCCGGCGGATCGCAACAAAATTGAACAATACCTGACCAGCATCCGCGAAGTCGAACGACGAATCCAATTGGCTGAAACCAACGCCAAAGACAATCCGCTGCCGGACTTGGACCGGCCGGTGGGTGTGCCGCAAGCCTACAGCGAACACGCGCGGCTCATGTTTGACTTGCAACTTCTGGCGTTCCAAGGCGACATCACGCGCGTTGTTTCGTTTCAGTTGGCGCGCGAGGCCAGCACACGTAGCTACCCCGAGATCGGCGTGCCTGAGCCGCATCATCCAGTGACACATCACGGCAACAATCCTGAAAAACTGGAGAAGGTCGCGAAGATCAATCAGTTTCACGTCTCACTATTTGCAGAGTTTCTAGAAAAACTCAAAGCGACCCCCGAAGGCAATGGCACGTTGCTGGACCATTCGGTTTACATGTATGGCAGTGGCATGGGGGATCCCGACAAACACGATCATTCCAACCTGCCAATTCTCATCGCCGGTGGGGCTTCACAAAACATGGCCGGCGGACGCCACATCCAATACAACGATCCGTGCCCGCTGTCGAATGTACATTTGACCTTGCTGAATAAAGTGGGCGTCCCGCTGGAGACCTTTTCAGACAGCACCGGTCGTGTCGACGAACTGTTCGATCCAGTGAATCTATAAGTCGGTCGTCTTGCCGATGATTGGAGAATCGCCATGATCTATTCGAAACTTGGTCCTAATACATTTCTGCTGGTCGTCGCTTTGACGTTTTCGATCGCATTTACGGGCGCGACCGTTTGTTCTGCACAATTGGACCAAGGTGCTGGAGCTTCTCCGGGTGCCGGACTATTGGAAGCCGTGTGCTCCGATGACGTCCAGCGAGTGGAACAACTTCTCACTCAAGGTGCCGCTATCAATGAACGAAATTTGTACCAAGTTACCCCGCTGAGTTTAGCCTGCGAGTATGGTCATGCGGACGTGGCGTTGCGATTGATAAAGGCAAACGCCGAAATAGATTCTCCACGTCTAGGGAAGGAAACGTCGTTGATGCTGGCCGCCAGAAATGGCGACGCCGACATTGTCAAGGCGTTGCTGGAGGCGGGAGCCGAAGTCGACCATCGTGACAACAAAGGCCAAACAGCGTTGATGTGGGCTGCGGCCGCTGGCAACCTTGACGCGGTAGATCTACTGATCAACGCGGGAGCCGACGTGGATTACCATTTGGATTGGGCGGGATTTTCAGCGTTTCATTTTGCGGCGCGTGAAGGTAGAACCGAAGTTGTTAAACGTTTTTTGGATGGAGGATTTGATGTCAATGCCGTCATTTATCCCAAGGGCGGCGGCGGTCGGAATCCGCGCTACGAAATGTCAGCGCTGTTATTTGCAGTGGAGAGTGCTCATTTTGAATTGGCGATCGAGCTAATTAAAGCCGGCGCGGATCCCAATGACCAGCGGAGCGGTTACGCTGCGTTGCACGCGGTGACTTGGGTGCGGAGGACAAAATTAGGGGATAACCCGCTGGGCGATCCAGCACCTCGTGGTTCAGGTGACCTCACCAGTCTGCAATTCGTCGCCCAGATAATTGAACTCGGTGCGGATGTGAACCTACAGCTTTCAAGTGGAATAGCGAGGGGACAAGCAAATCTTAATTCCAAGGGAGCAACGCCATTTTTGTTAGCGGCTCAAACGGCCGATTTGCCGTTGATGAAATTGCTGTTGAAACATGGAGCGGACCCCAAACTGACCAATGCCGATGGGTGTACTGCTTTAATCGCAGCCGCAGGGATCGGGTCGGTTGCCGTCGGCGAAGAACCGGCGTCGGAAACGGAAGTTTGTGCTGCGATTGAGTTGCTGGTTGAGCTAGGTTTGGACGTCAACGCCGTTGATGAAAATTTGGAGACACCAATGCACGGTGCGGCGTATCGAAATTACCCTAAGGCAGTCGATTTACTGGCCGCCCTTGGGGCCGATCCATACAAATGGAATCATAAGAACAGGTTCAAATGGTCGCCCTTCGACATCGGACACGGGTTTCGCCCCGGAAGTTTGAAACCCTCGCCTCCGACGCTCAAGGCTTTGGAGAGGGCGGCGGGCAAGAGCGTAGACTAAAATCGTACGATCTAGCGATACTGGCTGATTCCATCCAATCCTCAAGTTCAACAATCGTTACCACGATTCGAATCGGAGCACTATTGAATTTATCAATCCGTATGATGGCGGCAGTGGCGGCAACGCTGATGATTAACGTTGCTGTTTGCTTTTACATGCTTCGCCCCCCTGCTTCTCCACCGCAAACAGACCAACCGCCTGTTATTCGAAAGTTCAGGGACTCGAAAGACTGGCCATCAATCATTCTTCAAGCGACGGAACAACTTTCAAATTTAAAAGCGGGGATGACGATTGAAGAATTTGGATCGAAGCTCAAATCACTTGGTCTCGTTGAGTCTTCCAATTTCGATTGGTTCAAGGACTTCAGGTACGATTGGTTTCTAGAACGGGACAATTTAGACAACATTTACATAATCAGTGCCACGTTCTACCCCTTCAGCGGCGCGAAGACCATCAGCGGTATAGGGCTGCAACGCATCACCGTCCAGATAATTAAGGAACCTAGTAGAAACTGGGAGCCAATCTGGACCATTGGGTTTCCCGACGATAGATTCGCACAATGGTGTGGAACGAAATATCTCAAAACAAGTGAAGCCTTCAGTAAAATGAGGGCGCCAAGTAACGAACTGCATAGTCAAAGCGGCGGACTTGCGACGAAACATCAGGAAGCAACGTCGAAGCAAATCCCTTCTTTAAGACATCTACCGTCTGACCCAAATGCCGATCTCTGGTTAAAACATTATCAAGAGCTTGATAGGCAAGAACTGCTTTCCAAGGGCGTACCTGAACGCTACCACTTCATGTATCTTCAAAACTCTGGAGTCACCGAAGCCGAATTTCGAACGGATTTACCATTTACGAAGGTCGAGCTTTCTCGTTCACGATGCCTCGCCGACTACCCAGAATACAGAGTTGAATTTTCTAAATCCGGCGATGCTCTTTTTGAAGGATTTGAAAAAACAAGGAGATTAGGTAAATACCGGGACGAAATTTTTCTCAGAGAATTTGGCCACATTTGTTGGGCAATCGAACGACTCAAACTTGACGATTTTAAAGTAGAACCGCTAGAGGAACATCGCTCTCAGGTGACGACATTATCTATCACTCTTAATTCTGGTCAGCTAATTGAAGTAACCGATAATGGACGACCGTCATCCATTGAACTGCATCTTGTTTCGACACTGATCGACAGCATCGCAGATTCAAAGTACTGGAATCCCGTTGATGGAGATCACGGGGAATCAAATTAGATTTTAATATACGGTCGATGGTGGGATCGTCGTGGTCGTCCAATCGAAGCGCTTCAGTAGCTGGGACAGCGACTGTACTATCGATAGTAAAGCTGCTGTCTCAGCTGCTTCGGCCGAGGGTGGTCCCGTTCTGTGACCTTAGAATGAAACTGACGATTAATTCTAACTCTTTTGATTCATCAGTTCCTTTCGAACATTGCTTTGCGCAGTTCGGACTCGAACGAATCGCTGGTATCAACCACGGCGCGGAACTCATCGCGATCGAGAACGTAGCAAGTCGTTTTCGTCTTTGCGATGACCGATGCGTTGCGCGGTTGATTCTTAATCAAGGCGACCTCGCCGAAGTAGCTGCCTTTATCCAATTGTTTGAGGGTTTCGGTTTTGCCTGTAGTTCTATTCGTGCGTTCAACGGTCACGCTACCTTCGTTGACCATAAAGAACTCCAGCCCATCATCCCCTTGCTTCACGATCGCATCGCCAGGTTCGAAATCACGTGCCTCAATGTTGTTGGCAACTTCGGCCAACGTGCGCGGCGTCAGATCGGCAAAAAATTCGGTCGCCATCAGGAATTCGCAAATCTTTTCGGTTTCTTGAATATCCGAATCGTTCTTGATATGCCCGGCCACCATGTTGATGATGCGGTCAGCAACATCTAAAATCCGGTTGTCGTGCGTCACAATCAAAACGGTGCAACCATCGTTATCAGCCATCTCTCGCAACAACGTCACGGCCGCTCGACCTGATTCTTCGTCCAAAGCCGCTGTCGGTTCGTCAGCCAACACGATACGTGGTTTGTGAATCAGTCCCCGTGCAACGGCAACACGCTGTTTCTGACCGCCGGACAACGATTTTGGTTTATAGTGAATCCGTTCTCCCATCCCCAGCCGCGTCAACAGCTGTTCGATGCGCGGTTTCACTTTTGAGTTGGTCTGTCCCACCAATTCGGTTGCCATCTTCACGTTTTGATAGGCCGTCAAAGATCCGAACAAGTTGTGGGCTTGGAAGATAAAGCCGATCTTTTTTCGGACTGCGGTCAGTCCCTGCTGGGACATGCCGTTTAGTTCTTGGCCGAGAATTTTCAAGCTGCCGCTTTGAACCGTCCGGAGGGTTCCGATCAATGTAAGCAATGTCGTTTTCCCTGACCCCGATGGACCTGTCATGATAACGATCTCGCCGGGGCGAACGGTAAGCCGGTTACTGAATAATGCTTGAGTCTTAGAGTCGCCTGAGCCAAAAAAGTGGTTCAGCCCATCGACTTCAATGACGGGTTCGTCTTTGGAAAATTTGTTCATGGTCGTCACCATATTTTTCTGGATCTTTAAAACAGGCTGGCCGGATCCGCTGAAAGTAGTTTTCTTAGCGCGATGATACCCGAGATCACGCACATTGCGATCGTTAGTCCCAGCACCGTCAGAGTGCGGGGAACGTTAAGGAACATGATCAAACCTGAATTGACGTTGATGAGGCCGAATGCCGTCAGCGCGATCAAAAATCCAGGCACAAAGGACACCATTGAGAGCAACAAAGCTTGAACGACAACAACCGAAGTGAAAAACGACGGTGGATA
>ENA-ORXT01004707-ORXT01004707.1-marine-metagenome-genome-assembly--contig:-NODE-4707-length-13921-cov-10.735337_pt1 | contig 13921 bp, 10 predicted proteins | sample MGYA00237868_ERZ511482 | MGnify/ENA metagenome assembly ERZ511482 | reverse complement strand
TGAGTTATTTTTTAGAGGAAAATAACAGAAAAAGAGCATTTCAGATAGGTATTTCTTAAAGGGTAACAAGTCTATTGGTCTTTAGTTCGCTTAAGTATGGCTGTAGGAATTAGCTAAATAAAAAAGCATAAAGCAGTAGGAATACTGTTTTATGCTTTTTTTATGTGCCCTAATTGAGAAGTGAGAACAGAGATAAATTCCTAAGTAATTAAAAGAAAATCTTCTTTTTGATGAATCTTCTTCTCTGCTCTTATTTCTCACTTCAATTATAAGATGTATTGGGAATAGCTTTGGTATTTCGAGGGAGTATTTGTAATATTGATTTTTACTAAAATGTCAAAGTCCAGTACATGACGCAAAAAAGATATTTAATAGTAATAGGTGGACCAACAGCTATCGGTAAAACGAGCGTTGCCATCAGAGTGGCGAATTATTTTGGAATAGAAATTATTTCTGCGGATAGTCGACAGTTTTACCAAGAAATGAATATAGGGACAGCGAAGCCTACAGCAGCAGAATTAGCACAAGCGCCTCATCATTTTATCAATAATTTAAGTATAAAAGATTCTTATTCTGTTGGAGACTACGAACGGGAAGTATTGGAGAAATTAGCGGTATTGCTAGAAGGGTATGAAGCAGCGATTCTCACCGGCGGGTCAGGATTATTTATTAGGGCGATTTGTGAAGGTCTGGATAAATTTCCAGCAGTGCCTGATGGTATTCGAGAACGCTTAACTGCTCAATTAGAGACGGAAGGTATTGAGCAATTACAAGTAGCATTAAAGCAACAAGATCCTTTGTATTATGCAGAAGTGGATATTAATAATCCGCATCGTTTGATTCGAGCCTTATCTGTTATAGAAGCGAGTGGACAACCGTTTTCTACATTTAGAAATCAAGCACCAAAAGAACGACCCTTTGAAATTGTTCCTATTTTACTAGAAATGGATCGGGTAGAATTATATGAGCGTATCAATCGGAGAGTGGATATAATGATGGAAGAAGGGCTAGAAGCCGAAGCTCGAAAACTACATCCGCAGCGACATTTAAATGCACTACAAACAGTAGGCTATGAAGAATTATTTAAGTATTTTGAAGGGGAACTAAGTCTTGAAGAAGCGGTGGAATTGATTAAACGTAATTCTCGACGCTATTCGAAGCGACAAATGACTTGGTTTAGAAAGAAACCACATTGGCAGCGTTTTGACGCAAAAGATGTAGATGGTTTATTGGCTTTTTTAAGAGAACGATTGATGACTTAGGTAGAGTTGTTTATTTGTTTAGAATGTTTATTTGTTTAACTGGACTTTTTGGACGGGGCAAAAAATCATATGCCAAATAAATTTGGCAATTACGTTCGACGCAAATACATGTTTTATCAATTTTTTAGCTGACGCTCTAACAATAAAATAATTTTAACCATTCACTTACTTAGTTACTATTAATTAGAAAATATAAAAGGCTTTTATTACATTTGAGTTCTGATTGCACTCCAGAAAGCCTTCATCTTATAACTCTACACTTTAATCCAATATCTTTTCAATATGCGATACTTACTTTTTATTGCGCTCTTAGTTTCTTGCGCCGCAGTACAATTGCCGATTAACTTAACCGATCCCCCTAGCGAGATGGGCGAGTTAATAAAAGAAGACTTACCTTTTTTAATTAGTTTTTATAAAGACCGACATCAAAACCCAGAAATTTCTTTACAAGAAAAAGAAACTTCCGCAGCATTAGCAGAGGAATTACGAAACGCTGGTTTTGAAGTGACAGAGAATTTCGGTGGCTATGGAATTGTCGGCATCCTAAAAAATGGAGCAGGACCTACTATTTTATATAGAACCGATATGGATGCTTTGCCTATGCCTGAGAAAACAGAATTGGCTTATGCTAGTAAAAAAGTAATTGACTTAAAAGGGCAGTCAACAGGGGTAATGCACTCTTGTGGGCACGATGTACACATGACTACGTTGCTAGGAACGGCAAGAGCAATGGCAAAAACGAAAGATAAATGGAAAGGTACATTAATGCTAATTGGACAACCTGCAGAGGAAATAGGACAAGGTGCAAAAATGATGTTGGAAGCAGGTTTATATGAAAAATTTGGTGTGCCTAAATATGGAATAGGATTACATTCCAGTCCTACTGTTCCTGCGGGGCAAATCAGTTTAAGTGAAGGGCATTCTATGGCAAGTGTGGCGAGTGTAGATATACAGGTATTTGGGGTAGGTGCACATGGTGCGTCTCCACACATGTCGGTTGACCCAGTGGTCTTGGCGAGTATGATGGTAATGGAAATGCAGACAATTGTGAGTCGAAATGTAAAACCTATTGAGGCTGCTGTTGTAACCGTTGGTGCTATTAAAGGTGGAACAGTACACAACATTATTCCCGATGAAGTGACGATGAAACTAACTATTAGAACCTATAAAAAAGAGGTACAAGATTTAATATTTAAGCGAATTAAAGAAATAGCAAAAGGCACCGCTATAGGTGCAGGCTTGCCAGCAGATAAAGCCCCTATTGTTAAAATTAACGCAGCAGGAACCCCTTCCAATTATAACCATCCTGAATTAACGAAAAAGGTTCTAGCCTCTGCTGCTAAAGTAATTGGAGCCGCTAATGTGCAAGACGCAGAGCCTCAAATGGTGGGAGAAGATTTCTCTAGATACGGTCAAACTATACATAAAGTACCTACTATTCTATATTGGTTGGGAACGGTTCCTGATGCTCGAATGCATTCAGGAGAAGAGTTACCTGGTTTGCATTCTCCTTTCTACTATCCCGATCCGTCTAAGTCTATAGAAACGGGTGTGGGAGTTACTGTTCAAACCTTGATGGATTTGATGAATGAATAAAATAATTTAGGTAAGTATTCAATGGTAAATGATAAATGATAAATGGTAAATGGTGAATGATAAATGGTAAATGATAAATTTATTAGACGCTATATAGCAAGTTTTACTTTTTATTCGGTATTCACCATTTACCATTTATCATTTACCATTTACCATTTACCATTGAGTACTAATTTAGGACTCAATATAAAAAGTAAAAGGTCATTTTTTAGTCAATACGAAAGCTCTTAAAAGAAAAAACCTATAAAAGCTATTTCTCCAGTCTTATTAAAAATGAGTAAAAGATAATTTTTTTTACTTACCAAGCTGGATATTAATTGTTGACGGTGTTCTTATTTTTCTATATTCAATTAGATGGGTTACCCACAATTATTACGCTACTTTAGCTGAATATTTACACTGCCAACTTTCTTTTGTTTACTAACCTAATTGCGAGTTGCGGGTTGGCCTATAAGACTTAAGAAATAATCGAAAATGGCTATGCAATTCTAGGTTTTTGCTTGCTTGTTAGTACGTTGATACGACCAACAAACTCGCAACCCGCAATTGAATTTGCTATTCAATGAAACCACCTGTAAATACGAATATCACAGGATTGCGTCCTTCTGCAACGCTAGCAATTAATGAAAAAAGCCAAGCCTTAATAGATCAAGGTAAACAGGTTATTCGCTTAGGATTTGGCCAATCTCCCTTTCCCGTACCAAAATCGGTAATCGCTTGTTTGCAAGCAAATGCTCACCAAAAAGATTATCTACCAGTTAAAGGACTCTATGCCTTGCGAGAAGCAGTAGCCAAGTATAGTTATTCTAAATTTGGCGTAAGCTGTACTGCGGAGGATGTGATAATCGGACCGGGGTCTAAAGAATTGCTGTTTTTAACCCAATTAATTTACGAAGGAGAATTGTTATTGCCACAACCAAGTTGGGTTTCTTATGCCCCTCAAGCGCAACTAACTTTTAAAGAACAGCATTGGCTACCGACAAAATTGGATAATAATTTTATGCTGGATGGGGAAGCATTGGAAACCCATTGTTCAAAAAATCCTACTAAAAATAGAATCCTCATTTTAAATTATCCATCCAATCCTACAGGAAGCACCCTCAATAAGAAACAATTAAAAGAACTAGCAAGTGTGGCAAGGAAGTACAAGGTACTGATATTATCAGATGAAATATATAGCGATGTACATCATAAAGGGAAGCATCGATCCATTGCGCAATATTATTCAGAAGGAACTATTGTAAGTAGTGGTTTAAGTAAGTGGTGCGGGGCAGGAGGGTGGCGTATTGGTACCTTTGTTTTTCCGAAAGAATTACGTTGGTTATTGGACCAAATGGCGGTTGTGGCTAGTGAAACATTTACCACTACCTCTGCCCCTATACAGTATGCTGCTGTTCGTGCTTATCAAGGAGGGAAAGATATTGAGACTTATTTGATAAATTCTAGAAAGGTATTAAAAACGATTGCACAAAGGGTACACGAATTATTAATTGGGTATCATATTTCCAATCCAAAGCCAAAAGGAGGTTTTTATTTGATGCCTAACTTTAGTTACTACACTAAATCTTTAGCGCGTAAAGGCATAAATACTAGCACGGAACTTTGTTCCAGATTATTAGCGGAAACTGGCGTGGCCTTATTGCCCCTAGAAGCTTTTGGTTATGCGCCGGAAGTGCTAGGTGCTAGACTTTCCTACGTAGATTTTGACGGTGCAAAAGCCTTGGAATTGGTAGCTGCCAATACTATAGTTAGTGCAGAACAATTGGCGCCAAAGGTAATTGAAGGTATTCATAAGATGGGACAATGGGTGAAGTAATGAAGAATGCAGAATCGCCTTCTTTTTTTCTGCTTTACACAAAGAAAGTGCTAACTTTGGCAAAAATTGAACTGTAAAAAAGGCAATTTCCAATCACCTATATAGGCTAAAGTCGAGCTAAAAGCTTTATGCTACACAATTTTAATTTTTAGAAACAGCAACTTTTTATTTCAGTTTATTATCAATTAAATGAACAAAAACGATAGTCTCCAATTTTCCCCGCTTATAATAGGTACAATGCGCCTCGGTGTATGGGGAGCAAAGTTAAGCAGCAAAGAATTAGAGCGTTTTATTGACGAATGCTTGGCCTTAGGATTAAAAGATTTTGACCATGCAGACATCTATGGGCATTACACCACAGAATCAGATTTTGGAAGAGTCTTAAGACGTAGAAAAGATTTAAAACAGCAAGTTCAGATTACTACGAAATGTAGCATAAAATTAGTTTGCAAAGAACGAGCGCAGCATAAAATACAATCTTATAATTCTACTGCTGCACATATTATTGTTTCTGCGGAACATTCGCTAAAAGAATTAAGTATTGAAGCTATTGATCTGTTACTACTTCATCGGCCTGATTATTTGATGAACCCGCATGAAATTGCAAAAGCGTTTGATCAACTAAAGAAAGCGGGCAAGGTGAAGCACTTCGGAGTATCTAACTACACTGCTTCCCAATTTGATTTATTGAATTCCTTTACGCCTTTAGCTACCAACCAATTAGAAATTTCTATTTTACATAGAAATGCCTTTGAGGATGGCACTTTGGATCAGTGTTACAGGCATGGAATTCCTGCTACTGCTTGGTCTCCTTTAGGTGGTGGTAAAATTTTTGCGGAGTCTACGGATCCGATTATATTAGGTGTTCAGAAAGTGGCCAAAGAATTAGCTGCTAAATATAAAGTAGGGGTTGATCAAATCTTATTAGCTTGGATTAATAAGCATCCTTCCGGGATTGTTTCGGTGCTTGGTACTTCTAAAATAGGTAGGGTAGCGGATTCTCTGAAAGCGCTGTCTATTGAATTAACACACGAAGAATGGTATGAGCTGTGGGAAGCTGCTGCAGGTGAGCCGGTACCTTAGGGTGGTTCTAAAAGCAAAAGAGTGGGGATGAAATGGCAACGGATGAAATGGCAGCGGATGAAATGGCAACGGATGAAATGGCAGCGGATGATGGCAGCGGATGAAATGGCAGCGGATGATGGCAACGGATGAAATGGCAACGGATGAAATGGCAACGGATGAAATGGCAGCGGATGATGGCAGCGGATGAAATGGCAGCGGATGAAATGGCAGCGGGTGGCAGCGGATAAAAATTTCTTTTTATCTCCAATTTAGAATTTGAAATTAATCTATTTATGATAAAAGTTCGCTCGAAAGATATACAAGGTGCGGAAGTCTCTTGGTTTGCGCCTCTTTGTAATGGAGATGATGAATACCTGAGTCGGCATGACCTGCGCTATAAAAGTGATTGGAGTAATACCTCTAATGTACTATTGACTGCCGATAGGTTGGGGTATAGAAACATCTTATGCCCATCTTCTTATCAAGTAGGTCAAGATACCATGACCTTTGCATCTGCTGTTGCGCCTTTGACCCAAAATATTAATTTACTCACTGCCATTCGATGTGGAGAGATGCACCCGCCTATGTTGGGCAGAGCAATAGCTACTTTAGATCATCTTTTAAAAGGACGGCTAACGATTAATATTATCTCCTCTAATTTACCTGGGATGGATTTAAGTTCTGAGGCGAGATATCAACGGTCTAGGGAAGTAATTGAAATTTTAAAACAGGGATGGATGCAAGACCATATAGATTTTAAAGGGGAATTTTATAACATTCAATTAAAAACCACCGCACCTGTAAAGACTTATCAGCAAAATGGTGGACCATTGTTCTATTTTGGGGGGTATTCACCACCTGGAGTAGATTTATGTGCGGAGCATTGTGATGTCTACTTGATGTGGCCAGAAACGGAGGATAGAATCCAAAGTTTGATGCAAAATATGAGTGCCAAAGCTGCAACTTATGGTCGTACCGTAGATTTTGGGTTACGAGTACATGTAATTGTGAGAGAAACAGAATCGGAGGCCAAGGCTGCTGCCAATAAATTAATGGCTTTTGTGGATGATAAACGAGGGGCAGAAATACGATTAAGAGCTTTGGATGGTAAATCTTATGGGGTGTCTCTTCAAACAGCACTTCGAGAATTATCGGATGATGATGGATTTGTGGAAGATAATTTATGGACGGGTATTGGTCGGGCGAGGTCTGGATGCGGCGCAGCTATTGTTGGAACACCTGACCAAGTATTGGCAAAAATTCAACGCTATATGGATATGGGGATTCGAGCTTTTATTTTCTCTGGCTACCCCCATTTGGATGAGTGTAAGTTATTCGGTCGCTATGTATTGCCGAATATAAAAACCATTTCTATGCCAGAGGTACAAGGACGACGACCAGCAAAAGAACCCAATTCTCCTCTAGCAGGCGGAATAAGGAATTAAGGAATTAAGGAATTAAGGAATTGAGAATTGAAAATGGAGAATTGAGAATTTATTAGACGTATACGTAACGCTTGAAATTCTCAATTCTCCATTCTCCATTCTCAATTATTTATTAGGAGATTTTCGGGTGTAGTAATTTGCTGGACAATCGAAAATTGTCCAGCAAAAGCGTCTCTGAGTACTTACGTTCCATTTACGTCTAATAAATTCTCCATTCTCCATTCTCAATTCTCAATTCTACTCAGATATTAATTCAAAATCTGTTCGTCTATTTTTCGCACGACCTCTGTCAGAATCATTATCTGCAACTGGACTATCAGGACCGTTTCCTACCACTACAAAACGATTTCTAGGCATTCCAAATTCTTTCACTAAATAATCAGCAACTGCCTGTGCTCTTTTTTTAGAAAGGGCAATATTGGCCGCTCTAGAACCCGTATTATCCGTGTTTCCTTCAATCCTAATTCTAGCATTAGAAAAGGCATTGGCTATAGGTAAAAAATCTCTATCTATAATATATTTAGAGTTTTCATCCAATTGAAATTCTGCCGTTCTGAAATTAATGGAAACTTCTTTGGTCGCAATAGATGCCTTTGTTTCATCCGCCTTCGTTACTTTCGTAAAGGTTTTTGATGCTTCTGGAAAATGTATATCTCCAGTAAGTGTTGTGCTATTAACCAAGCCGGGATAATTGACGCTTGCCCATCTAGGGGGTGCCTTATCGCCAGTAAATCCTAAGCCCTGATAGACGTTAGACATTCTAGAGTACAGACTTTCACCTGTAACACCTTTGTACGCACTATTTAAGCCAAAGAAATTTTTGTTATCTCCGTGCGTTGTCAAACGCACATTACCAATCATTTCATCCGCTTCGCTCGGAGATAAAGCAGTACCTCTTTCTGTAAATTCTTTTGATAAAATAGCGGCAGCCTTTTTCCTAGCAGAGGCAGAACTATTGATTTCTGCCGCACCTTTCATCCAACCTTCGTATAATTGCTCTAATCTTTTCTTATTTTTATTGACGTAGGACTTCTTAGCAAAGAATACATCCGCAATAATATTAGAGGCAGAACGGGTGCTTTCTAAAATTCTTGAGCCAGGCACTGCTTTTGTGCTCAAAATATCATCAGGCGACCAAACTACGGCTGCATCTACTTGCTGCGTTTTGAATATCGCCGCAGCTTGTACGGCACTCTCTTGTGGCACGATCTGTATATCGTCTTGTGTAAGTCCACCTGCTTCCAGCATCCATAAAAGGAAAGAATGAGAAGGAGTCAACTCCGCCACAGCTACCTTTTTTCCTTTCAAGTCAGATACCTTAGAGATACCCCTTCTAACAACAATTGCATCTCCACCTCTCGACCAATCCGACTGAAATAAAACAACAGGCTCAAATTGAGCTAAAGCACCAGTTTCCGTTGGGAAAGCATCTATAGTGGCCCATAGTAAATCTACATCATCATGTTTCCAAGCTTCTCTTGATGGCACAAAATCATCTAATACTACAAATTCGACCATAAAGCCATAATCCTTATAAAAACGAGATCTTTTATTCGCCCCAAAACCATCATTGAAGTATTGACCTCCAGCATAGCCACCCCAGGTAACTACCCCAATTTTAATAACATCATCTCTATTCACATTACTAGAAGTGCTAGTATTAGGGCGAGATACTGGTTTATTAGTCGCTGAACTACTACGGTCGTCCGCAGTGCTACTATTATCATAATCAGACGAACCTTCTATATTATCTGCTTGATTTTGCAGATTTCTGCCAGCATCTGTATTTTTTAAAAAATAGTTTCCTCCAAATACTAATAGCCCGATGATGACTAAGGTTATTATTAGTTTGGAAAAACTTGTGAGTCTTCTTGCCATTTTAGTTAAGTATTATTAATTACTGATTAATTTACTATTCAAAAAAAGTATCATATTGATTTCTGTGCCCTTCCATACGCACAGGGGATTTAACGGGAGCATTTAAATCAAGTACATCTTCTTCATTACTGGCAGAAACCAGAATATTATCTTTATCTTCGCCTAATAAGAGGGAAGCGCCTTCTCTTTCCCACTTTTCTAACATTTTCATGCCTTCATCCTCAAATACACCATTTTGTAAATCGACAGAATTCATAAAGGTAGAAGACATGTCCATGAATCGTTCCATTTCCCCCACTTTTTGACTTACGTCATCTGCCACCTTTTCCAATGCCATATCGAACATGACTCGTTTGTCCTTATCACCTTTTATAACGCTCATAGCGGATGTCATTGCAGAATGACTCGCATGAATCGCTTTCCGTTCTTGTTCTTTCAGCATCACTTGATCTTTCACATCTTCCAATAGGATTTCTGAATTCTCATACATTTTAGTCAGTACTCGATAGAGCACCTCCATTTTTTTATATAAGGTCTCCAATTTCTTATTGGATTCCTTTAAACGACCTGCTTTTCTTGATTTAAGAATCATCTCAGCCTGCTTATTGGATTCTTTCGCCCGACTAGCCAAGGTCATATTCGTTTGAATCTGCTTATTATTATTATGAATAAGCTCTCGTAACTTGTGCATCTGCCCTCTCAGTTTACCAATCTGCTTATTCATATTACGCAAATTATTCTTCAAATCATCCACATAAGATTTTAGGATGCCAATCGGGTCTATCTGCACAAATAAGCCGGTAATAGAACGCATCACACTTTTGTACATGTAGCTAATAAGCCCTCTAGCTTTGGAATCTAGCGCAACATATATAATTGCCGCTAAGGCCATCAAAGAACCTGCTAAAAATATCGTGTTGGACAAAATCGCGGCTATCGGCAATAGGGTTATTAAATAGCCACCTCCTAATACTAAAGCTCCGAGGAAGATAGCTCCTGTTACTCCCTCAGGTCGTTGCCAAAACGATTTTGGTTTAAACTCTGCCATTTTCTAATTATTGTTTGAAATAGGAGACAGGGATGAGGAGTCAGGAGTCAGAAAATCGTATTCAATAAGAAAGTAATACTTTTTTATTGAATACGATTTTCTGACCCCTGACCCCTGAGACCTGTCTCCTCATTAAATTTATTTTAAATACTGCTTCATATTATCAATATCCTTTTGAATATGAGCCACTAAAGAATCGAAAGAAGCGATAAAATTATTTTTGGTTGTTTCTACTTTTACTACAGCGCCAGAAATTTCACTTTTTACAGTGGCCAATTTCTTTTGATCAGCTTCTATCTCCTGAGTCAATTTCTTAATATGTTCTGCTTTTTGTTGAATGCCCGCTTCCATTTGCTTAATCTGATTCTCTCTCCCACCTATTTGCTTCGTTCTTTGAGCCGCTAAGGCTTGGCCAAACTTTTTCTCCTCTTGTTGCAAAATAGCTACATAATGCCCTGCAGTTTTTACTAATTGTTCTGGTGTTGCCCCCATTGTTTTGGCCATCGCAAAAGCAGATTGGTAGCGGGTAGCTTCATCCATAGGCATTTTTTCTAGAGATTTAAGCGATTGCTTAAATTCTAAATAATCAAAGCCATCTAAATTGTTCTTATCCATTGCTGCCATCAAAATATCCATGAACTTAGAGGTCACTTTACCTGGTTCGACATTAGGATTAGTAGCAGGCGCAGTTTGCTGCTTACTTGGAGTAGGGTTGGTTTTAGAAGTTGCTTTTTCTGCTGACTTCTTCTTTTTCTTTTTACGGGCAGCTGCATCTTCTACAATAAATAATGATTTTAATCTGTCTCCAAAACTCATATTATATGTGTGATAATTGTTTTCTAAAAAATAGTAAATTCTCAACAGGGTATCTATTAATAAGGTTTCTCTGAAGAACCTTGCTAAATATCCTACAGGAGAGGTCTTTTAATTATTATTAATATTATTTTCTTTTCTTCCGAAGTAGTTACAAAGATTCTTGTTTATAGGGGCTTATTTATGGGTCTAGCAATTATATTGAAATAAGTGTACAAAGTAAGAAAATTTCAGATAATTCTACAAAGGGTTTTTAAGATACTATGTCTACTTATGCCAATAAATCCGAAAAATAGCATAATTCGGCTGTTTTTTGGTCTTACTTAGGTCGTATTTTATTTTCTTTTTCCTTTAAAAGGAGCAACTAAAAAGTTACGACCTACATTTTTGCCTTTTAGTCACATTTAGAATATCCGCTTTAAAACTATCCCCTTTTAAGAAAAGAGAACAGAGAAGCAAGAAAAGAGATAACTTTCGTTTTCATACAAAGAAATTTCATTGGTTTTTAACTGGGTTATATCTCTGTTTTCTATTCTTGCCTCTATGTTCTCTATTAATAGAAGTTATTTAATTCCTCATCCCTAATACCATAAGTAGCCCGTGGTAATTAATGAGGTGAAATTCCCTTCTAAGATATAGCTTTTAAATTTGCTGGACAACCAGAAATTGTCCAGCAAAAGGTCTCTCTTGTCCCTTAATTTTCCATTGTTGGACAAGAGGACTCGGTTTTGTTGGACAAATTTCGATTGTCCAACAAATTTCAGGGATATTTCTCAGGAGACAATTTTTACCCGTTTAATTAATACGTACTACCTAAAAAGTAAAATTGAGGTAAAAAAAGTCAATCTAGTTAATTAGACAACTTTGATCTAGTACTTTTGTTCTTAATAAAATCTAACTTATGAAAAATGTATTATTCTTAGTGATTGCGCTACTTTGCTTTTCTTGCGGTTCGGGTTCTACAGATACACCAGAACAAAAACAAGAATCGGAAAAATGGAAGGCGGTTATGGCTAATCATGATGTGGTAATGCCCATGATGGGAACCACCAATAAAGTTCGTAAAGGCTTGAAAGCAGTATTAAAAGACACGGATGGTTTGGAAGCCGCTACCACTACTAAGGTGAATGGATTGATTGATGCGCTAAATAAAGCAGATGATAGTATGATGGATTGGATGCAAGGCTATAAAAAATTAGGGGAATTACAGAAAACCAAGAGCCATGAGGAGATTCTTCAATATCTGACTACTGAAGAGTCTAAGATTAATAAAGTAAAGGAATTGATGGATTCTAGTATAGAAAACGGCAAAGCTTTTTTAGCAACTGTACAATAACTAGAGTTGCGAGTTACTGTACTAGAGGTTAATCTAGATGTAAATAAAAGACAAATTTATCCACTCGGTTGACAGTTGATTTTTTTTAAGTTCAAGCGCAAGTTCAAACTCAAACTCAAAAACGAGACGTTGACAGCGTTTCGTGGTCAACATCACGGGTTGAACTTGAATTTGAACTTGCGCTTAAACTTAAAAAGTGTCAACTACTTTTGGTCTTTGGATAAACTTGTCAAATTATTCAACGATTATTTTTTGTATAATAAAAAAAAAGCCTCTTCAAAAATGACGATTATTTGTTTTAGGAACGTTGAAAAAATAAGTTTATATTTTCGGAATTATAAACCGCCGATCGTCAGTGCGTTTTTAATTTTAATTGTCATTTTAATTTTAATTCATTCCTTAGGTACTTATTATATGTTAATATGCTCTATTTTTTGGCAAAAAACAGGTGGGAATAAAAAAATAAGGAAGGAAGTATTGATAAAGTGTATAATATACACTAAGTTAGCGATCTTATGTTTGTTTAGGCGTATAATTTTTATATCTAGCAATTAAAAATCAGACAGTTTTAAGAACAGATAAGCGAGGAAAGAGATAGCTTTCTTTTTTCATACAAGGAAATTTTGTTGATTTTTAACTTGGGCTATATCTCTGTTCTCGCCTCTTTATTCTATAAGTTGTATGGTTTCAAAATCTAGCAAAAAAAAATATAAGCCATACGGCAATCAGTAGGAATTTTAACTCCATTAGTAAAACTAAGTTGGTCTTTTTAGTTTTAAAGTAAGTCGTTTATTCGTTAAAAGTAACGCTAAAAATTATATAACAGATGATTAGGGTAAAAAGATTAGAAGCTTTCGACAAATTGGTGCGGAACAAATTCAAAATGTATAACAGTTTGTTCTTGAATTTGCCTTATAGAAAAGTCAGTAATATAGGCATGCTTGTGCCTGTAATGTATCACGAGTGTAAAAAAGGATTGGATGCAGGTCAAAATCCACAAGAAATTTTAGATTCCTTTTTTGCTAGTTTTGCTAATATCAAGACGGAAAAAGAGAAGATTGATTTTATGTTTAGAGTCATTCAATATGTGGAACGGCAGGTTGTATTATATGATAGTGTTGAAGATGCCTCTTTTTCAGATATTCAAGGATTAGGAGATTATGTATCTATTCAAGATTTTTTTCAAAAATTGGATAGTGAAAAGAAGTGGGATCGGGTAGCAGAAAAACTATCTACTTTTAGTGCTAGAATCGTATTTACCGCCCACCCCACTCAATTTTATCCGCCTTCGGTACTAGATATTATTAGTAAGTTAAGAACAATTATTCCTACTAATGAAATAAATGAAATTGATCTAACTTTACAGCAATTAGGTCTAACTTCTCTAATTAATTCCAAAAAACCCACTCCATTCGACGAAGCCAAAAATATTATCTACTTTTTGCGAAATGTTTACTATGACGCAGTCGGAGTACTCTATTCTTCCATTAAGGAAAAAACTAGAGGGCAAAGTTTTGAGAATCACAATATTATGAAATTAGGCTTTTGGCCTGGTGGAGACAGAGATGGTAATCCTTTTGTTACCGCATCAATCACTAATGATGTAGCCGATGAATTGCGGATGACGCTCATGAAATGCTATTATAAAGATCTCAAGGCATT
>ENA-ORXT01004706-ORXT01004706.1-marine-metagenome-genome-assembly--contig:-NODE-4706-length-13923-cov-5.787231_pt1 | contig 13923 bp, 13 predicted proteins | sample MGYA00237868_ERZ511482 | MGnify/ENA metagenome assembly ERZ511482 | reverse complement strand
AGCTGGTCCGTTGGAACATCCTCTATAGTGAAGTTTCTCAATGATCGCCCCGGAGAGTTCATCTGGAATTTTATCAGCGATCACGCGAACCGTTTCGTCGACTTGGATCAGGTTTCCCACAAGTACCGTGATTTGCTTGATCGTGACGATTGGCGCGACCAGGTTCGTGAATATCGCGATGCGGGTTTAAGCCCAGCTGACGCAGTTTTTGAGGTGTTAAGAGAGCGTTTAAAGGCCCTTGGATGTGCTCAATACATTGCCGATTTTCCGGTACAACGGCCAACCGAGCGGCGCGTTTGCTTTCGTTTAGCATTCGGCACACACCATCCAAAAGGACTGGAAGTTTTTCGCTCTGCCGTGAAGAAAGCCTCAATCACTGAATTGGAGGTCCAGGTGCGTCTAGCAGCCAAGGACTCATCGCAAGTGTCAATCTTTCCACTAGAGCAGGAGACACATGACCTCGCCGCTAGTTACGGCACGGACGGCACAATACCTCTTCGACAATGTGAAGCCGCGATCATCACTAAGCTAAACGACAAGGGCGCAACAGCATACCGAACGCTCATTCCCGGTCTTTTAGAAGACTTCAACGTCACTGATCCTGGGGTTGCACAGCTCCTGATGAGAATGAGGAAGAAAACCTTAGTGAAGTTCCAGATGCCTAGCGAGCGAGCCAGACGCCCACAGGCTGAAACTGTTATCGAAGGCTTGTCGTTCGGATCTCTGCTGTAGCCCGATATTTCACTCTCACCGAGGATCAAACCAAGTGTCGCGGAGGATCAAACCAAATGTCGCGCCACAACAACACGCGCCACAAAATGATTATGGTGGGGGATCCTGGAATCGAACCAGGCATGGGTCTCCCCGGCGGATTTACAGTCCGCTGCCGCACCTTGCAGCGCATCCCCCTCACAGGGCGGTTTGGTAGGGTTTCGGGGGGGCGTGGTCAACATCTTTTTCCTGTGCCCGTGCAGTTCGCGGGCGAAATCACCCGCCGCAGGGATTGCGCATGGCCGCGTCGCGGCCTAACACCGCGCGGATGCAGCACAGACGCCCCCCCAGGAAGACCAGCGGCCCCCGGCACGGCGATGACGGGCGGTACTGGATGTTCGGCATCCATGCCGTGCGCGACGGCCTGAACAATCCGCTGCGGCGCAAGCGGCGCCTGATCCTGACGCTCAATGCCGCGAACCAGCTGGGCGATGCCATCGCCGCCGCCGGGATCGTGCCGGAGATCTGCGATGCGCGCAAGTTCTCGGCCCCCCTCGACCCCGCCTCGGTGCACCAGGGCGCGGCGCTGGAGACCGAAGCGCTGGACTGGGGGGATGTCGCCGCGCTGTGTCCGCCGGAGGACGGGCGCATCGCCCTCCTCCTCGACCGGGTCAGCGATCCGCACAATGTCGGCGCGATCCTGCGCTCGGCGGAGGTGTTCGGGGCCAGTGCCGTCATCGCCCCCGCCCGCCATTCGGCCCCCGAGAGCGGCGCGCTGGCCAAGGCGGCGAGCGGGGCGCTGGAGCGTCAGCCCTATCTGCGGGTCCGCAACCTCGCCGACACGATGCAGGAGTTGCAGAAGGACGGCTACGCGATGATCGGTCTGGCGGGGGAAGCGGAGCACGATATCGGCACGGCCATCGCGGGGGTCGGCACCGCCCCCGTCGGTCTGGTGCTGGGGTCCGAGGGGCCGGGCCTGCGCGAGCGGACGCGGGGGATGTGCGACGTGCTGGCGCGCATCCCGTCGGCCAGGGATTTCGCCTCGCTCAACGTGTCGAACGCCGCCGCCGTGTCCCTATTCGCCGCCCGTCACCACGCGCGGGGTCAGGCCCAGAAGTGACGCCGCCGCCTCCAGACGCCGCTCGACCGCCTCGGACCCCAGCGCGGCGAGGTCGGGGGGGATGGTCAGGGTCAGGGCCGCGTCGTCCCGGTGCAGCGGGCACCGGTGCAGCAGGGCAGGCGTCGCCCCGGTCAGCATCGCGCCCAGGCGGATGATGCGGCCCGTCGCCTCCGCGATGCGGCGCTGGTCCTTGTCGAGGATGCGGCTGCCGCCGTTCTGCTCGACCACGCGCCTGGCGTCCTTGTAGCGATAGGCCAGCGAGACGGCGAGGGACATGCGCTCGGCATGGGTCAGGCCGACGAGGCTGGACTGGGTCGCGGTCGTGAAGCAGGCCGCCGCGCGATAATCCGGATGCACCCGCCAGTTCACATCCGCCAGCAGGCACGCGGCGAGGCGCAGGCGGGCGGACATCTCCGGCAATGCCCCCATGCACCACGCATCCAGTTCGGCCCCGAAGCCCGGAAAGCGGCTGCCCAGCCGCTCCATGATCAGGGCCGATTGCGTCAGCGGGTCGTCGCCGCGCATGGCGGGGGTCAGGCTTTCGTACAGCACCCCCTCGCGCAATCCGCAGGAGGAGACGGTGATGGTTTCGGGGGCGAGGTGCCGGATCAGGCCGCGCAGGACATGGGCGGTCCAGGGCGCGTTCTCGGCCCGGGTGCGGGACAGGCCGAAATCCGTCAGGTCGGAGGGTTCGTCCCCGGTCAGCCAGTCGCAGGTCTCGATCGCCTGGTCGGGGGTGAATTCGTAGCCGTGCAGCACGCGCAACGGATAATCGGCGCGGCGCATCACCAGATTGGCAAGGGCGCGCCACCCCCCTCCCACCAATGTCATGCGCAGGCCGGGGCGCGTGCCTTCGGGCAGGTTCTCGGCGATGCGCTCGCCGATATAGGCGTCGAGATCCGCGCCGGTCCTGCCGATTTCCATCAGGCGCAGGGGACCGAGGGGCGTGGTGGTGCAGTGGCGCACGGCATCGGCCTGGATCAGGGCCAGTTCCATCGACGCGCCGCCGATATCGACCACGATCCCCTCCGACCGCCGATCCCCCAGCAGGACGCCGAGGGCGGCGAAGCGCCCTTCCTCGCGGCCGCTGACGATGCGCACGGTAATGCCGGTCTCGGCGGCGATCTGCTCGGCGAAGGCAGCCCCGTCACTGGCGTCGCGCATGGCGGCGGTGGCGATGGCGGCGACATCGCCCACGCCCAGCGCCTTCGCCAGCAGGGCGAAGCGGTGCAGCGTCGCCAGCGCGCGGGCCTTGCCGGAGACGGAGAGCGCCCCGGTCTTCTCGATATCGCTGCCGAGGCCGCAATAGACTTTCTCGTTGAAGAAATAGGCCGGGCTGCGCATCGCGCTGTCGAAGACGACGAAGCGGACGGAGTTGGACCCGATATCGATCACGCCGAAACGGTCGATCGTCACGGCGGGGGCCGGCCCCCTGGCCGCTTTCTTCTTGCCGGTCATGCGCGGATTCCGTGTTGCGGGGCTGGACCATCAGCCGCCCCGCTTTTCACACAGGATCATTCCTCGCGATAGACCTTTTCCTTGCGCTCGTGCGATTCCTGCGCTTCCAGCGACAGGGTCGCCGTGGGGCGGGCCATCAGGCGGCGCAGGTTGATGGGATCGCCCGTATGCTCGCAATAGCCGTACTCGCCCTCGTCGATCCGGCGCAGAGCCGAGTCGATCTTGCTGATCAGCTTGCGTTGCCGGTCGCGGGTGCGCAACTCGATGGCGCGATCCGTCTCCTCCGAGGCGCGATCGGCCACGTCCGGCACACTGCGCGTATCGTTCTGGAGCGTCGAAACCGTTTCCTGCGATTCGCGCAGGATGTCGTTCTTCCAGTCGTTAAGACGTTTACGGAAGAACTCCTTGTGCCGGTCGTTCATGAACTCTTCGGATGCGTCCGGAACGTATTCTTGTGCGTCGATGTCCATACCGTCCATCTCTCACTCTCCCTGAAAAGTGTCGCTTTGCGCGATCATTATTTTCATTCAAGACCCGCGCCACATAGCGCGTACCGGGGCGCTTGTCACGCGGGTTCTCTGTGTAAGTCCATGAAATCAGGCATTTGTCATGCAGCGTATATTTAAGTTGATTAAGGTGCCCGCATACCGATGCAGGGTCAGCCGGAGCGCAGCCTTTCCGCGTGTTTGCGGATGGAAGCAACGTCCGACTCCTCCTTCCGGCGCAGGTTCCTGACCTGAAGGGCCATGCGCGGATTGCCCTCGAACCGGGTCTCGTGGGCGGCCAGGAAATCCCAGTACAGGGTGGTGAACGGGCAGGCCTCGTCCCCGGTCGATTGTTTCGGATCGAAACGGCAGTTCCCGCAATAGTTACTCATCCGATCCACATACGCGCCGGTCGCGCAATAGGGCTTGGTGCCGACGACGCCCCCGTCGCCGTGCTGGCTCATCCCCAGCATGTTGGGCAGGGAAACCCAGTCGATGGCATCGAGATACAGGCCCATGTGCCAGTCCTGCGCCGCCTGCGGCCGCACGCCGTACATCAGCAGGAACAGTCCCGTCCCCATCAGCCGCTCGATATGGTGGGCATAGCCGGTCCGCAGCAGGCGGGTCAGCATGTCGCGCAGGCAGGCCATGTCCGTCTCGCCCGTCCAGAAGAACGCGGGCAGGTCGTTCGTCGCCTCCAGCGCGTTGAGATCGGCGTAGTCCGGCATCCGCGTCCAGTAGATCCCGCGCACCCATTCGCGCCAGCCGAGGATCTGGCGCACGAACCCCTCCACCGCGTTCAGCGGCGCGGCCCCGTCGTGGTAGGCGGCGACGGCGGCATCGACCGCCTCGCGCGGGTCCAGCAGCTTGAGGTTCAGGGCCACGGAGATACGCGAGTGGTTCAGGGTCGAGGCCCCCTCCCACATCGCATCCTGGTGGGTGCCGAAATCGCGCAGGCGGTTGGCGATGAAATCGTCGAGGGCGTGCAGCGCATCCTCGCGCGTCACCGGCTCGGCGAAATCCTCCAGCGACCCCGGCGCCTCCGCGAATCGCGTGGCGACCAGACGCAGCACGTCGAGCGTGACCGGCCCGGGCTGGTACCGGGCGCGGGGGGCGATCAGGCCGGGGCCTTTCCTGCCGAAGCTCTTGCGGTTGTCCTTGTCGAGATTCCAGACGCCGCCCTCGGGCTTGCCGTCCTCGTCCATCAGCAGGCCGGTGCGCTTGCGCATCATCCGGTAGAAATCCTCCATGACGAAGCGCTTGCGCCCGTCCGAGAACGCCTCGAATTCCGCGACGGAGCCGTAGAAATGGCGATCCGGCACCATCGACACCGGCACCCCCGTCGCCCCTGCCGCCTCCTCCAGCGCCCGGGCCACGCGCCAGTCGCCGGGGCGCACCATCGTCACCCGCTCGGGGTCGTGCCGGGCGATGGCCGCGATCAGCCCCTCCGCGAGGGTGGCGGGGGGGGCCTCGTCGTCGAGGGCGTTGTACAGCACCGTGCGCCCCGCCCGCCGCTGGGCATCGCGGAAATGGCGCATGGCGGCGAAGAACACGGCGATGCGGCGCTTCGACTGCCACACATAGGTCGCCTCCTCCGCCGCCTCGGTCATCAGGATGGCGTCGCGCTCCGGGTCGAACCCGTCGAGCGCGGCACTGGCATGGTCGAGCTGGTCGCCGCAGACGACGATCAGGTTACGAAAGGTCTGTCCCGTCATCTTTCGGCTTCCGGTTCCTTTCCCTCCGGCAGCGGTCGGAGCAGTATTTCACCTCGTCCCAGACCGCCGCCCACTTCTTGCGCCACGTGAACGGTCGCCCGCAGGTCGCGCAGTCCTTGGCGGGCAGGTCGCCCTTGCGGCGCATCGCCACGGGTCAGGACCGGCGCATCAGTCTTCGTCCATCAGCCCGGCGCGGGTCTGGGTCAGGAACTCGGCGGATTTGGCCTTCAGTTCCTCGCGGTCGAGGGTCGCGCCGCGCTCCCTGGCATCGGCCATGATCTTGTCGATCACGTCGTCGTCGCCCGCTTCCTTGAGATCGGCGGCGATCAGGGTGCCGGCATAGGCCTTGGTTTCCTCGTCGCTCATGCCCAGCTTGTCGCCGACCCAGGCCGCCAGCAGGCGGTTGCGGCGGGCCTCGGCCTTGAAATTCATTTCCGCGTCATGGGCGAACTTGCTCTCGAACGCCTTTTCGCGATCCTTCATGCTGGCCATGGTCGTTTCCCGTTCCTAGATTACGTTGGCGCTCCATATAGGGCGGTGGAACGACAATCGGAAGGGCGATGCGATGAACAAGGCCAACCTGACGGACGTGGACTGGAGCACCCTGCCCGTCCCCGAGGATGACGGCGCGGCGGAGCGGGTCGAGGGATTCGCGGTTCCCTCCCTGCCCCTGCCCGCCAGCGACGACACGAATATCGACCTCTCGGCCCCCGGGCGCAGCGTGGTGTTCGTCTATCCGATGACCGGCCAGCCCGACACCGCCCTGCCCGAGGGGTGGGATGCCATCCCCGGCGCACGCGGCTGCACGCCCCAGGCCTGCGCCTTCCGCGACCTGCACGACGAGTTGATCGAGGCGGGGGCCGGGCGCGTCTTCGGCCTGTCGACCCAGACGACCGAACAGCAGAAGGAAGCGGCGGCGCGCCTGCACCTGCCCTATCCGCTGCTCAGCGACAACGGCCTGATGTTCGCCGACGCGACGGGCCTGCCGCGCTTTCTGGTCGAGGACCGGACGTTCTTCAAGCGCATGACGCTGGTGATCGAAGACAGTTTCGTGAAGAAGGTCTTCTACCCGGTCTTCCCGCCGGACCGGGCGGCGGGGGATGTGCTGGACTGGCTGCGCGCGAGCGGTTAGGCGGGGCGGCAGTTTCCCTGCCCCGGGCTTGATCCGGGGCCTGTCTCCGTTGCGAACAGGCCCCGGATCGAGTCCGGGGCAGGATAACACCGCTTCCGCCATCGCCTAGACGAGACACCATGACCGATATCCGTTTCACCCTCGCGGCCACCGACGGCAAGGCCCGCACCGGCGCGCTCTCCACCCCGCGCGGCGATATCCGCACGCCCGCCTTCATGCCGGTCGGCACGGCGGCGACGGTCAAGGCGATGCTGCCGGGGTCCGTGCGCGAGACGGGGGCGGATATCCTGCTGGGGAACACCTATCACCTGATGCTGCGCCCCGGTGCGCCCCGGATCGAGCGGCTGGGGGGCCTGCACGGGTTCATGAACTGGGACCGGCCCATCCTCACTGACTCCGGCGGTTTTCAGGTCATGTCGCTGGCGAAACTGCGCAAGCTGACCGAGGAAGGCGTCACCTTCCAGTCGCATATCGACGGGTCGAAACACCTGCTCAGCCCCGAGACGTCGATGGAGATCCAGCGACAGCTCGGGTCCGATATCGTGATGTGCTTCGACGAATGCACCCCCTTTCCCTGCACCCGGGACGAGGCGGTGACCTCGATGCACCTGTCCATGCGCTGGGCCGAACGCTCGCGCGCCGCCTTCGGCACCCGACCCGGCCATGCGCTGTTCGGCATCCAGCAGGGGGGCGTCCATGCCGATCTGCGCGCCGAATCGGCGGAGGCGCTGACGCGGATCGGGTTCGACGGCTATGCGGTCGGCGGGCTGGCGGTGGGCGAGGGGCAGGAGAGGATGTTCGGCACCCTCGACCATTGCGTCGACCCCCTGCCCGCCGACCGCCCCCGCTATCTGATGGGGGTGGGCAAGCCGGAGGATATCGTGGGCGCGGTGCAGCGCGGGATCGACATGTTCGATTGCGTGATGCCCAGCCGCTCGGGGCGCACGGGCCAGGGCTTCACCCCGCGCGGGCCGGTCAATATCCGCAATGCCCGCCACGCCGACGACCCCCGCCCGCTGGACGCAACCTGCGATTGCCCCTGCTGCACCGATTACAGCCGCGCCTATCTGCACCACGTCCACCGCTCGCAGGAGATCATCGCGTCGATGCTGCTGACCTGGCACAACCTGCGCTATTACCAGCGGCTGATGCAGGGGCTGCGCGACGCCATCGCGGCGGGGAGGCTGGATGCCTTTGCGGCGGAATTCGACGCGACCCGGGCGCAGGGCGATATCGACCCGCCATAGACCGGTCGGGATCAGGCCTTCCAGAAGACGAACGCGATCCACAGCACCGATATCGCCAGCCCGCCCCACAGCGGCGTGCTCATGATTCCCAGCCAGCCCAGCATGATGAAGGCCGAGCCGAGCAGGCCGATGAACAACCGGTCCCCCCGGGTCGTGTGCAGGCCGAGAATGCCGTCGCGCGGGTTCCCCCCCGGCACGCGGTACTCCAGAAAGCCCATGAAGGCGATCGACGCGAAGACGAACAGGAAGAATGCCGCCGTCGGCCATGTCCACGCCATCCATCCGACCATCGCTCGTCCTCCTGCCATCGTTCGGACGAGGGTAGACCGTCACCGGGCCTGCCGCAACCGCGACGATCCCGGGCGCTGCCGCCACGAAAAAAGGCGACTGCCACCGCAATCGCCTGCCCGGACCCCTCCGAATCGATTCGGCGGCCTCACATCTTCAGGCGCGCCCGCAAGGCGCTGCCGGAAACGGCCCCCGTGTCGTTCCTGACCCGCTCCCGCGACACTTCCTTGCGGTAATACTCGTCCGCCCCTTCGATCTCGCACACCTTCAGATTGCTGCGAAAGGCGTATCCCGCCTCGTATTCGCGCCGCCACGCGACGATCGCCGGGGATTTGCGGATGCACTTGCCGTTCTTGTAGATCTCGATCAGGGCCACGCGCCGGGTCTGCCCATGCGCGGAGATGCGGACCCCTCCGTCCGAGTAATCGTGCAGGGTACAGTCCACACCGTCGATGACGACGCTCATGTTTTCGGCCTGATGGCGCCGGTGAGCGCGATAGTTGGTCGGATTGACCTTTTTGCCGAACATCTTTGCGTTTCTCCCGACGCGGGAATGAAGACCCACCCGCACAACTGACATGATTACGAGTTTAGGCCTGCCGGGTTGATTAATTGCTAATTCGGCTGCACCTGCGCACTGTCACGAAACCTCAAGCCATGAAACAGAGAGTCGCCCCATGATAACCCTGCATCGCAGCATCGTTTCCGTCGTCGCGATTCTCTTCGTGGGGCTGGGCATGTGGCTGATGCTGCAACCCCGCGCCGTCGAGGATCTGTATCCCATGACCCTGACCGCACCCATGGGGGTATCGGAGATTCGCGCGGTCTTCGGGGGGTTGATGCTGGGGGTGGGCATGGCCGTGCTGTGGATGATATGGCGCGCCCGGCGGATGGTGGATGCCGGAATGGTGACGCTGTTCGTGTTCGGCGGTCTGCTGCTCGCCCGAATCGCCGGGCTGTACGGCGAGGGCATTCCGCACGGTCCGGTGCTGAACGAGACGATCTTCGAGACGGTGGTATTCTTCCTCGTCCTCGCCACGACGCTGGCCGTGCGCAACCGGGGGTAGGAATCCCGGCCTGCGAGGCATTCGGGGGATGCGCCCCGCCCAGCATGGATGCCGGGGGGCGAATATCCTTGCAACACCGCGCCCCGTGGGCTATCCGCGCAGCACTTCACAGGCGTGCTTCGGGTGCACGGGGGAGACATCCCCGCTGCATCCACCCGGTGTTCTGCCCTTCAGCAGGATGACAGGCGCGCCGAGGACAAACCGGAAAATATCGGAGACGACATGGCTCTGCCAGAATTCACCATGCGTCAGCTTCTGGAAGCTGGCGTTCACTTCGGGCACCAGACCCACCGCTGGAACCCCCGCATGGACACCTATATCTACGGGTCGCGCAACGGCGTGCACATCGTGGACCTGACCCAGACCGTGCCCCTGCTGCACACCGCGCTGGTCGCCGTGCGCGACATGGTCGCCAAGGGGGGCCGCGTGCTCTTCGTCGGCACCAAGCGCCAGGCGCAGGAGCCGATCGCCCTGGCCGCCGAGCGCAGCGCGCAGTACTACATCAACCACCGCTGGCTGGGCGGCACGCTGACGAACTGGAACACGGTCTCCAAGTCGATCAATCAGCTCAAGGGTCTGGAGAACGAGCTGGAAGACGGCGGCACCGGCTATACCAAGCGCGAACTGCTGAGCCGCCAGCGCAAGAAGGACAAGCTGTCCCTCGCGCTGGGCGGGATCAAGGAGATGGGATCGGTTCCCGACATGCTCTTCGTGGTCGACACGAACAAGGAAGAGCTGGCGATCAAGGAAGCGAATCGCCTGAACATCCCCGTCGTCGCGATCCTCGACACCAATTGCAGCCCGGCGGGCATCGATTACCCGATCCCCGGCAACGACGACGCCTCGCGCGCCATCACGCTGTATGTCGACCTCGTCGCCGCCGCCGCCCTCGACGGCATCAGCGTCGCCGCCGGTGCCTCCGGCATCGACATGGGCGAGATGGACGAACCGATGATGGAAGAGCTGCCCGCCGAGGGGGCCACCGAAGCCGCACCGGCCGAAGCCGCACCGACCGAGGCGGCACCGGCCGAAGGCGCGCCCGCCTAGGGCATCGACCGGCCCCCGGCCTGTCTCTCGAAACCTGTCTCCGCGCGCCCGATACAGGGTGCGCGTTTTTCCGTAAATTCACGTGCCGTGCGACCCACCGGGAGACGCCGGCGCGATTCGTGAGGAGAGTCTCACCATGGCGATTACCGCTGCACAGGTAAAAGAACTGCGCGACATGACCGGCGCAGGCATGATGGACAGCAAGAAGGCGCTGACCGAGAACGACGGCGACATGGAAGCGGCGGTAGACTGGCTGCGCTCCAAGGGCATCGCGAAAGCCGACAAGAAGGCCGGGCGCACCGCCGCCGAGGGTCTGGTCGGGGTCGTCGGCGCGGGCAATACCGCCGCCGCCGTCGAAGTGAACTCCGAAACCGACTTCGTGGCGCGCAATGCCGCGTTCCAGGAAATGGTCAGCGAGATCGCCGCCGTCGCCAAGGATGTCGACGCGACCGGCCAGGACGTGATCGCGGCGGTCCAGGCCGCGACCGTCCCCTCCTCCGGCAAGTCGGTCGAGGAGCATGTCAAGGACAAGGTCGCGACCGTCGGCGAGAACATGAATGCCCGCCGCGCCGCCCGCCTGACCGTCGGCGAGGGTGTCGTCGCCTCCTACGTCCATAACGCCGCCGCGCCCGGCATGGGCAAGATCGGCGTGCTCGTGGCGCTGGAATCCGCCGGCGATACCGCGAAGCTGGAAGACCTGGGCCGCAAGATCGCCATGCATGTCGCGGCAACCAGCCCCGCCTCGCTGGGCGTCGACGATCTGGACCCCGCCCTCGTCGAGCGCGAGAAGAGCGTGCTGACCGAACAGGCGCGCGAATCGGGCAAGCCCGATGCCGTGATCGAGAAGATGATCGTGGGCCGCATGAACAAGTTCTATCAGGAAGTCTGCCTGATGAAGCAGGACTTCGTCATGAACCCCGATCTCAGCGTCGAGAAGGCCGTGGCGGAAGCCGAGGCCGATATCGGCGCACCGGTCAAGGTCGTCGCCTTCACCCGCCTCGCCGTCGGCGAAGGCATCGACAAGATCGAAGAGGATTTCGCCGCCGAAGTCGCCAAGACGATGGGCGGCTGATACGGGTTTCGCGGCCCCGGATCGAACCGGGGCTGCCTTGCTCGCGCGGCTTGCTCATCGACGAAAAAGCCCCGGGCGCGATGCCCGGGGCTTTTTCATGTCTCGCAGGAGAGCGAGGGACCGGCGCATCGCTGCGCCGGGGAATCCGTCACCCGCGCAGGACGCCCAGCGTCTCCGCGATATTGGAGGAGGTGTCGCGCAGTTCGAACCCGATGCGCTGCGATCCCGAATAGCCGAGCGTCGCGCCGCCCGAGACCCGCTGGCCGGTCTGCACCACCGCATCGCGCAGGCCGATAGTCAGGCTGCGCCAGCCGTCATCGTGCTCGACAACGACCAGCACGCCGCGCGGGCCGCTCTCGACATGCACGACCTGTCCGCCTGCGGCGGCGGCGACGGCCTGCCCGGCGGGCGCACCGATCTCGATGCCGCCCCCGCTCAGGCGAAAGACATCGCCATGGATCGGCCAGCCGTAGGAGCCGCCCCCCTGCGCCATCGGGGTCGATGCCGGAAGTTCCTGCATCATGTCGAGGACCGGGGGCGCGGTGCGCCCGACGGGTTCGGAGATGATCTCGGTCGGGCTGAGATCGGGGCGACCGCGCAGGGCGTTGCCCGCTTCGGCGCTGATGATCGGCATCGACGCGCCGAAATCGCCGTTCTCGCGCTCGCGGAACATGCGCGCGAGTTCCTCGATATCGATCATCTCGACCGACTGGCCGGTAAGGTCGCGGGTATCGGTCAGATCACGGGTATCGGTCAGGTCGCGCGTGAAGGTGCTGATGGACGCGGCATCGGCGGTCTGCAGGACGACGATGGGCGCATCGCCCAGCGTCTCAGGCCTGCCGCCGACCTCACCGCCGGGGATGTTCAGCACGTCGCCGGGATAGATCGTACCGGCCATCGGCAGGGCATTCGCCTTGGCGATGCCCATCGGCGTGACGCCGAACATGCGCGCGATGCCGTAGAGCGTGTCGCCGGGGCGGATGGTGTAGCTCTGCCCGGAGAAGCTGCTGCCCGAGGCCTGTTCGACCACCGGAACCGACGCTGTTTCGGGAAGGACGTTGCCGGTGAAGGCATCGTTCGCCGTGAGTCGGGGCGCGAGGGCCGCGACCTGGACCGGGGCGGATACCGTGACCGGATCGGCCTGCGAAATCAGGTCGTTGCCGGACGGAAACTCGTATTCCGGAAAGAACCCGGGGGGCAGCGCCTCGTAGGGGCGCGGGTATTCCTGCGAGGCCGGGGGCAAGGCGATGCCCTGCCCGTTCGGCGCGGCGAAGGTAGCGACCGGCGCGGGGAGGGCCGGGGCCTGAACCGGCGCGGCGACCGGAATGCGCGCCTGCTGCACGGTGCCGTCCTGGCTCCTTCGGTTCAGGTCGAAGTAGTCGGCCACCGCGCGTGCATCGTTGCGGGGCGGCTGGCCGCCCAGGCTGGCATAGGTTTGCGGCACGGCCTGGGGCGCAGCCTGCGGCGTAGCCTGCGGCACCGTCTCGATCATGCCGAGCGGGGCGCTTTCGATCGCCGTATAGGCGGGGGCCGCCTGCGCCATGCCGTAGGAATCGGAGGCGATCGTCCCGTAGCTGTCATCGACCATCTGCATCGGGGCCGCCGCATAGGGTGCGGGCAGCGCCTCGGTCAGGACGGGGGCGGAATAGGCGATCGGGGCGGCCTCGTAGACTGGCTCGGAATACGCCAGCGGGGCCGCTTCGTAGACCGGGGCCGGCATCGGGGCGGCCAGTTGCGGGGCGAGCGGCTGGGGCGCGGGCAGGTATTGCGGCACGTCGGACATGACCGACATCTGCTCGTACCCGATGGACCCGGCACCGGGCGCGAGCATCGCGGTCTGCGCCCCGCCATACGGCCCGATATCGATGAAGCCGTCGGAGCGCAGCACCGTCTCGTCGGTCAGGATCGGGCCTTGCTCGTAGGCCCCGAAGGAGGGGTAGCTCTGCTGCACGGACCGGCCGTAGCCCCCGCCGTAGTTCGGCGACAGCGAGGCGACCTGATTGAGCGGCGCGTCCTGATAGACGAGCTGCGATTGCGGCAGCGGCTGGGCGGAGGCGACGCTGTAGGGCGTGGTGTAGACCTGGGTGGACTGGTAGACCGGCAGGCCCGATTGCGCGCTGTAACCCTGCGGCGCGCCGTTGACGTAACTGCCCCCCAGATCGACCGTGGCGTAGGAGGCGGGCTGCGAACAGCCGGCCATCAGGCCGAGGATAGCGGCGACGCTGACGGTCGCGTAGGCCCGGCTCAGTCCTTTTTGGCGCAACATGAAGTCAACCCTCGATTACCGAAATTAGATATATCGAGTAAAGTCTACCGGGACTAATAAATACTTAAATGTGCTATGTTCTCGAAAAGAGATTATTTACCCAAATCCGTGCAGGAGTGGCACGAAACGCACAGTCGACAGCTCGTCATAAGTATATCCGTCCGTATGCCGCGTAACCTTGATGAGTTGCTGGACGAGACCCTCCTCGCCTATAGGCAGAATCATCACGCCGCCGATTCGCAACTGGTCGAGCAGGGGCTGCGGCGGGTCCTCGGCGGCGGCGGCGACGAGGATGCGGTCGAAGGGGGCGTGGCG
>ENA-ORXT01004705-ORXT01004705.1-marine-metagenome-genome-assembly--contig:-NODE-4705-length-13924-cov-5.626634_pt1 | contig 13924 bp, 11 predicted proteins | sample MGYA00237868_ERZ511482 | MGnify/ENA metagenome assembly ERZ511482 | reverse complement strand
TCTTTTCTGCATACGTTAGAAACCAAAGACCAGAATCAGTGAAAGCTAGACTTTATTCATTCCTCTACCAATCACGTATTGGTAGCGCACTTGTTGCGACACTAGTAATTGCTTCACTGTTAATATTCACTCTAGAAACTGAATTTCGCGATAATGAAATGCTTAAACAATTAGGTTTTGTTATAGCATGTATATTTGGCGCAGAATACTCACTGCGAGTCTGGACAGCAGATTTATCTCCCGAAGGTCGAAAGGGATATATAAAATCATTTTCTGGTGTTGTCGATCTTCTCGCATTTTTACCAGCTTTATTTATCGCCGGGGCAGGGGCTAGCGTTGTATTGCGATCTTTGAGAATATTTAGACTGCTTCAACTATTAAAAATCGGAGTCGTATCGCGGGGTATTCATCGAATACAACGTGCTTTAAACAGCTGTAAAGCTGAGTTGGGTGTCAGTATTCTAATTTCTCTAGGACTTATATTTTTAGGTGCGGTGTTAATATATTTTGCAGAAGCAGCACATCAGCCCGATACATTTGGATCGATCCCAAGAGCATTATGGTGGTCTATGGCAACATTAACTACTGTGGGTTATGGTGATGCGTATCCAATTACAGCTGTTGGAAAAATTATCGCTGCAGTTATGGCAATAGTTGGAGTTGGCGCTGTTGCGTTACCAGCAGGCATTATCGCAAGCGCTTTTATGTCTCAAAAAAAGCCATAACGTCGGGTGAACAGGCATCTCATGCCGTTTAATGCAAAGCTAACGTCCATCATCAATCTTACTATTGCTGAGCGGCTTGAAAACCCCGCTCAGGCATTTCAGCTCTGGGGGCATTGCGGACCTCAGAGAGTGCGAAATCTCAAACATTACCAGCGGCCGTTATGAGGCGATTTTAAGACGCTCAAAAGGGGAAAAGACACTCGACTTAAATAGACTCCGAAGATTTCTTTAATACCAACTTTTAAGACACAAAAATATCAGACCTAACCAACTAATTCCTAGAAACCATTTTGAATAAACTTAAACGCTTGCTTCTCATATCATACGGGCTGTGCTATTCTAAATTGTAACTTTTTTGGAGGCCTTTATGACAGGCGCACATCGACGGTATATGTCACGCAAACATCGCGGGGACAGAGAGGGGCTCCTTCAACATTACCGGTCGCATGGTTGCAATCCGAATGTGATGCGTGAAGTCGAAATTGTGTATATGTCGTATACCGATGCCGCCAAGGTTTGGACTGAAAAGATGGTCAGAGAGGGCAAGATAAGCCGCGATGAGGCCGACAAATTTTGGAATGACAATCCGCGTGATATTGAAAACGCAAAGATCATTATTAGTGTCACGGGCGCGGTCATCCAAGGGCTTACGACCCCAGCTCGTTTACTCAAAGAACTTAAGAAGTCTTTTTTTGGCGTAAGAATATCAGTCCTTAAAGGGAAAGAATATGTTATTTTCCAGGGAAGTCCGACCTTACGCAAGTTGATAACCGGGACGCGTTATAGCGTGAATCATCCTCTCATGGTTAAAATGGGATTCGGAAAACAAGGTCTAAAATCAGGTGCAAGAGGTGGGTTTTTAATTGGGTTTTTAATCCTTTCAGCTTTTAATATCGCGGATCTTGTCCTTAAAGATGATTATAACTGGAAGCATTTTGTCTCTGCTATGGCTGTTGATGTCGGAATTCTAACCATATCCACCGCAGCTGGCATCGCTGCGGGAGTTGGAGTTGCCATTGGTTTTGGCGTCGCAGCATTCACGGTTGGGCCCATACTTGTGGCCATTGGCGTTAGTATTGGCGTCGGCCTGGCTTTAAATTATGCTGCGGAACAATTCAGGTTAAGAGAGAAACTAGTTAAAGCGTTAACGACTATGAGCGAGGCTATGTCGAATGGATCTTGGGATGGGTCACCTATCATGTTTGAAGGTGATTCCCGTAGGGAAACATTTCTCGAGAGAGTCGTGAGTGCGTTTGGAGCAAACACCCCTAAAATTCGTGGCTATGGTCACCGGCGGCGATAAAAGTCACACTATGTCTGATAAGCAAGATTACGAAATAATCATGGTTACGCCAAATCAAGTTAGAGTTGGTATTATCGCGTCTTTACTTACCGTTGCAGCTTTCATAACGATTCAATTTTTTCTAGCACGGGACCTAACCCATACCCTAGTGGCTAAAAATGATATCGTACAATTTTCGACTTTTAGTCTTATATATTTTGGTGGAATTTCTATTCTATCTGTTTTGCCCTATCCTTTATATTTAAGAGTTATCAAACGTCAGGTTGTTAGTAATTTTTGGAAAAAACTAGCTTTCTCATGTGTCGGTTTAATCGTCGCTACGTTTGCAGCCTCCCTAGTGCTCGCGATTTGGCTACCGTCCCATTTGGAAAAGAACGGATATAGCCCATGTGAATCCCTCTCAGTAGAGTCATTTATGGGTTCGAATGTTTGGATAAGGGAAACCGTGGAATGCCCGCCTTTTATTCCCGGTCCATTTGGAAATAATGTAGCTGGGGAAGAGTAACACCTTAGTGTTCGCAGGATTAAGGTTAAATCTTAGTGGTAAAGGGCAAAGCCTGTGTCGAGCTGGTCGACGGCTAGCATAAACTCAATACTTTTAATTTTTTTGGCGCTTGAGCCCATGTAGGTATGCCTCTTTCTAGAACGGTTCTATAAACTTTAGCTGTGCAAAAACAGTGCGAGCGGCCGTTTTTGGGCGACAACGGCCTCTCGCGGGATGTCCGCAATGAGGATGTTTCTACATAAATCTGAGCGGCCTAAAATCGCTTCATAACAGCCGCTTGTAATGTTTGAGAGTGCGGCTGTGAAGTCTCCCATTGAGGGCGCTCATCAGCCCCTTATAACGGGTACATCTGAAATCCTAGTCGTATATCGGGGCGAGCGAAACTGTTGCCGCATTGACGCGCGCTTCTGAAAACCCTCGCGGGCTATGACCAAGCTTTTCTTGCCGTATCGACCGTTGACCGCATCGAGCGCGTCCATGAGGGCTGGGGAACGTGTCTCTATGGGGTCAAATAAGGTGAGGGGGCGCTGCGCGATCGGCAGTAGATCATCTAGCATTACGCCTGCTTTGGCATATTCATAGCCGCCTTGATTGCAGTCCCTCGGCCCTTTCCATGCGGCTTCCGCACAGCGCCTTGTAGCCGCCAGAAGGTCAAATGTGTCATTGGACATTGGCGTGAGGCGCGCCGTTCGGCTGGCTCTATGATTGGGCTGGTCAGTCCGAAAGCGTGAAGTATGATAAAACGCTGTGAGTGAGCCGGCTATGAGTCCGTGTTGTCTTAGCTTTTCAGCGGCGCGGGTCGCGTGAGCTGTGAGCGCTTCCATTATCGTATCGAAATCTCTCATCGGACGGCCGGAAGAGCGCGTGACAGCCATGCCTTTTCGCTGCGGCTCTACATCTTCAAATTCAATACACGGCTCGCCGCGCAGTTCTGCCACTGTGCGCTCTAAGACGACCGTGCCAATCGCGCGGGCTTGCTTAAGCGGCATATCCCGTAGGCCCGCCGCCGTGTAAACGCCTTCACCCGCGAGCTTGCGGGTTGTCGCGCGCCCTACGCCCCAGATGTCGGAGGCGGCCACGCGCGGCAGCAGGAAGTCGCGTATTGACCTATCCGTCAGGTCACACACGCTGTGAAATATCGGGTTTTTCTTGGCGAGTTCATTAGCGCACTTAGCCAGTGTCTTTGACGGGCCTATCCCGACACGGACGGGAACGCCCACGCGCTGCGCCACGCCTGCCACAAGCGCCTTGGCGTGAGCCTCACGGTCGCGGAAACCATCAAAGTCAAGAAAGCACTCGTCTATCGAGTAGATTTCCACACGGGGGGAGAAGTCCTCATACACTTCCGAGACGCGGCGGCTCATATCGCCGTAAAGCGTATAGTTGGAAGATAGCACCCGGATACCGTGGGCTTTGATCTTGTCTTTCAGGTGATGGACAGGCGCGCCCATCTTAATGCCGAGCGCTTTGGCCTCATTTGAGCGCGCGACCGCGCAGCCGTCATTATTGGACAGCACAATGACGGGAACGCCGACCAGAGAGGGGTCAAAGACTCGTTCGGCAGAGACGTAGAAGTTGGCGCTATCCGATATAGCGATAGATTTGGGAGACATTACTCAATACCGCAGCGCCGCACGACTCCCGCGAGGACGCCGTGGCAGTCAATATCTTCACGGTAGGGGATGGATTTGAAGCCGCCCTTTGCATTGGCGGGGTCAAGCCAGTATTGCCCGCCGCGCTTGTTGAGAATTTTGGCGGTGAAGGCGCCGTCCACGACAAAGAGCATGACGCGGCCGAGCCGTTTCTTGCCGCTGCGGTCAAAAGCAATCAGATCTCCGTCGAGAATACCCGCATCGGCAAGACAGTCGCCTTCGGCTCGATACCAGAACGTAGACCCTGGACGGCGCACCACCCAGCCGATGGGATCGATTTCGTCTTCCAGGTCGTCACCGGCAGGCGAGGGGAAGCCCGCAGACACGCCGAGCGCGCCGACTTGGATAGTCGGGCAGTCAGGGTCGATATAGACGCATATGGGTTCAAGTTCAGGCATAAGAACAAAAAAGGAACATAAACTGCATTTTGTCAATGTCTGATATGATGTTCAGGCGTGATATTGTGAGGATATTAATGCTTATGTCCGAGAAAACGCGCACCATGAGCGAACTACGCCCGTCCGCTCGGTTCACCTAAGGTGGGAAACGGCGATAAAGCCTTGCTTAGTGGGAGCGAGGCTCTAACTTTTATTAGACTCGCTCAAAATTGTCATGTCGGCGGGCAGGGGCCTTTGCAGGGCTAGGCTATCCAAGCCGCCAGCCATCCATTTAAGACATTCATCAGGCTTCGTGAGGATTACGGGCATGGCTTTAGGGTGAATCGGCGCGACGACCTCATTAGGCATTGTGGTCAAGAAGGCGAACAATTCCCAATTCATTACTTGTCGGGAGCGGCGCTTTTTACCTTCTACAGGGGCGAGGCGTTCACCATTCCATGGTCGCCAGACACCCGCGAAGAAGGCTTGGGGGGCGTCAATTTCAAACCAAGCATTTCCTTTTTTGGAGGCGTCCCATTCAGCAAAGCGCGAGAAGGGGACGAGGCATCTAAATTCTGGCTTCTCAATATAGTTCCCATTGATACCAGTCCACCAAGAGCTTTTGAGGTTTCGGATATTGGTAATAGGCTTTGCGCCGTCCTGGACGGACGGGAAGCCCCAGCGTTTTGTTGAAACTTCTAAGGTGTTTTCGGTTTCAGGCCCGTTGACCAGCACCGGCCCGTCCTGATCCGCGCCGACATAGCCGTCTTCGATATTGAGTTTCTGAGACGCCTTGGAAAGCGTTAGTTGCGAGTCTTTGAAAAAGCGGCTGACTTCGCCCACGCTTGTAGCTTGATGGTAGAGATTGCACATGCAGCCTATTGATACACGTTTTCGGTAATCTGTATGCCTAGATTCCACTTTCAAACGTAGTGACTAACGCATACGTTCGTTTGTGACACTATCTTTAAAAATGCTGAGCTTTCGACCAGTTCCCTAAATGGAGCGAATTACATCCACAACCACAACCACAAACATTAACAGCTGCTGTTATGCAGCAAGTTTAAGTCGCTCAGATTTTGTGGGAAATCCACGAATTGGAAATTGGCGAAGTGGTTATTTACCCATAATACCAAGTTGACCTGAAAGTCCTTTAGTCTGGTATCGGGTCAAATGTGGTGTGTTTTACTCTACTGTCTCCCCGTAGATAACCGAAGTTTCTTCTCTACAGACTCTAGCACTGAGAGAACGGTCCCGTATTCGAAGATACTGCGTTCCATAGACAGTCTCACCATCAAGAGTCCAGTTATCTTCCAAGGACTCACGTTCGAGTAGCGGGCCTGTAATAACACCTTCCAAGACATACTCATCATTCTCATCATCATAAGTCGCCTTAGATTTTAGATAATTATACTGTCCGCCAGAAAGAACCGCTAATTTGCAGCTTCCTTCTTCACCTTGGAGAGCAAAATAGGCATTCGCCTTTCCGCTAGCGTTAAAGCGGGTGTCTTCTTCTCCGAGATATATTGTTCCGGACATAACGCAGGTCTCTCCCAATGCGCAATTAGGAGCTTGAGCCGAGGAACACGAAACCGCAAGAAAACTCATAACTAGGAGGGTGATACTCCTCGGCAAGATCATGATTTTGGAAACCTCTTGCAGGTATAGAAACCCGGTGGACGATTCACCCACTCGGCGGCAACGGCATCTAACTTAGATTGACGTGGCCCTGATCCATCCAGCTCGGTGATAACAAATTTCGTACCTGTCCAGAAGATAGAATAGCAGGCTTTATTGGCAATCAAATAGGATGGTTTGCCAAAGACAGCTGCATCTTTCGCAATCCCGCCGTCCTCTGGCCCAGGAGTCTGTTCCAGCCTATCGCTTCTGCGTCCCTTTGGGTGCGTATGGCCCCTAGAATGTTGCAAAAAATTTGACCGATTTGTTGTGATATAATCGCGTTTGCTCACGTTCCCTTTCGGGTTGGTGCAAATTTGTACTCCTCGCTCGGTTGCTTCAATTTCGAAAACTCCATCGGATTTAACAATAAAAAATTGCTCATTATTCGTGTTGCCTAAGTTGATTTTACCTCCATTAGCAAATCGCTTTGTTTTCCAAGCGCGTTTAACTTGTGAATCGAGAATAGCGAAGTTGGACATTCTGCCTCCTAAAAGGGAGATTAACCGATAGACGGTATTTCTAAAATTCGCAAGTCTGGCTATTCGCTGATTTGTCATTATCCGCACGCGATTTTAAGACGTGATGTGCCCCTAGTATTGTAGACATCTTTTTGCTTCATTTTGATGTCTTCTTAAGTTTGGCACGGCAGGAAAAAAACAGTCTGGTGCCCATCTAAGGCCCCTTGCTTTTATACGAAAAGCAAATGTCATATAAAACAGTGACTTAGGGAAATGGTTCGTTGTCCCCACACGGCACAGCGCCGTGTAGAAAAAGTTTATTTAAAACAATGACTTGCACTTGTCAAATTTGAATATGCGGCACGTGTTCCTTTGGGGTTGTGGCACACGAACCGATTCCTGTTTCGAGGGATTCATCCACTACAATGCAAAATATTGAGGGGCATCTAAAAATTGGTCTTGATCCCAGGCTCTTGCACGCGGTTTTTCAGGCCGGAGTTTTAGCAAAAGCAATGATAGGAATTTTTTATAAAATATCTTACCAACCCACCAATTTATGGGATTTGACGCCAGCCAAAAGTTGATAGGTTTTCAGCTTGATGAAAGTATCTATTATGGCAGATAGGCAAAATTCTCAGTTTCTATTTTTCGGATTGGCTTTGGGTATGAGCTTAGCCTTCCCGGCGATAAGCAGTCAGGCTCAAGATCAAGGCCTGACTCTGGGAAGTACTATCCGCGGTGAAACGGCGGCCGACGGTACGGCATTGCTGGTTTGCGATAAATCTTCCGATGATCAAAGAACGTGCAATCCCGTTATTGGAGATCATATGTGCGAAGATGAAAAGCCTCTACTCTGTTTTCTGGATATCCAGGCTTCTGCACCCACATATTTGGACGATCCGGAATATTGGAGCGGCGGTATTGTCGCGTCTACCGATGAAGTGTCCGGCAATGCATTTGAAACGATTTCAGAGGCTCACGCTTATTGCGCGAAAATTTTTGGTAAAGATTGGCGGGTTGCAGGCTTCCATGATGGGGGGGGGGGCATTCGGGCTTACGGAAATGTCGGCGAAACCCCGCGTCGGTTCTGGGTAGATATAAAAACTCAGCCTGATGCGACATGTTGGTCACGATAGGGCGTAGACGAAGAAAAATTTTCATATATAAAAAGGCCCGAGGGTACTAAATGAAATTTGCGTTGTTTTCGGAACGGGTAAAGCTGTTTATGATTTTGCTGGCGGCTGGCTTAATTGGCGGAATTACTGTTTCGGCGGGCCAGACCGTTTTTTCCAATCAGACGCGAATTCAATCACTCGCTGAGGAAGCGTCTGATACGTCCGGTATGGAATATATCGACGCATATAGTTGCAACCGGGCGGAGAACAAAATCGTCACGTTCCGCGGGAGAGAAGATAATTTCTCTTATGAGGGAGATGAACCAGCCCTTATCAATCCTCAGTTACTTGAAAGCCCGTATTATCGGGATTTGACCTCTGGCAATAACCGCGTGCATTCACATCGGAATTATGATGAGCGGGGCGTTGATAAAATTTTATTAGATCATTTTGAAGTGCCTGCGGACATAACCGGAGGGGTATTCGTTTTCAGAGCCAGAGCCCAAGGAAATACGGAAAGTGACTCGATTAATTTTGGCGACTATCATGGCGTACAGGTGAGGACAGCTCCACTCACCACATCGGGTTTTGGTATGATGTACAAAAATGCGCTGGCACATCATCTCATTGAAAACACGAACAATATTGTAGCCATACCGATTGAAGCGATTAAGGGCGGCTCGCCGGATAGAAAACATCATTATTTGGCCTCATATTTAAATACGAATGACCGGAGCCAGATTTTGGATTTAATGATCCAAGATGATATAATGGTGGATTTTACAGCACTCGTGTTATGCCAAACCCCGCAAGTGAATAAGGGCGCGACTTTCATTGAAGTTGCCTCAAAGTGGTATGGTCCGGACGTATCATATATGGGATGTAATATAAATAAAACCCAGCCTATGTGCGACCCTATTATCGGTGATCAGCTTTGTTCGGTGCCCATGCCGCTCGCCTGTTACAGAGATGGTGAGGATAGGCCCCCGGACATTGAAGCCTTTCCCAAAGGAGCTTTTGTCGGGGGTGAAGTCAGGCAAACGAAGCCCGTCCGAGGGGATCAATTCCAGAGCTATACTGAAGCTCTAAAATTATGTCAGAGCGAGTTCGGTGAAGACTGGCGGGTTTTGAGTTATCATGAGTCCGGGGGTGGCGCAGTTTCGTCAATCTCTGATATTCCAATCAACAGTCGGATGTGGATTGATGTGACGGATCAGCCTCATGCCACATGTTGGAGCCGCGAATAGTGTCCAAAGTTGAACCAATCAAAATCGGCATCCTCGAAGATGACGACGACATGCGAATTTATCTAATGCATCTTCTAAAACAAACATCTGATATGGATGTTGTTTTTGCGTGTGACACTGTTTCCGCAGCTATTGCGGCCGCCAAAACGACTGCGCCGGACATATGTCTCGTCGATATTCAGCTGCCAGACGGAAGCGGTTTGGAACTCGTGAAAGTGTTGAAAAGCACCTCAACCGGAAAGGCTCTAATCCTGACGGTGTTAGGCGACAAGGCTAGCGTCATGTTGGCTTTTGAAGCGGGCGCAAATGGGTATCTATTGAAAGATACGCCGCCAGAGCAAATCCGTCGGGACATCCGTGCCGTTATCTCCGGCGGAAACCCAATAAGCCCGCAAGCCGCTACGCATCTGATTGGGTTGTTGCAAAACCCTAAATCTACATCAAATGCGCAAAATTCTGAGAATGTGCTGACCGATCGAGAAAAGGACGTCCTAATTATGTTCTCACGCGGCCTGTCTTACAAAGAAACGGCGAGGACACTAACAATCTCGACCCACACGGTGAGCGATTATGTGAAATCGATATATCGAAAGCTCAGCGTTCATTCCCGTAATGAGGCCATTTTTGAAGCCGTTCAGAATGGATGGCTCGATTTGTAGTTCAGAGATTTACGTCCCAACAGGCACAAGTAAATTAATCGTGGTTCCCTGTTTTCCTTCTTGGGAGATAATGTCCAGGACGCCGCCGATCTTCTTAGCTCGCGTTTGCATATTTTTCAGACCTTTGCCCGCAACTTTCGGACCGGTGTCGAAACCTTTACCATCGTCCGTAATTTGAATTTCAAACCCATCCTTGCCGGGGGCGTCAGAGAATTCGATTTTTACTTCTGAGGCCGCCGCATGTCGAACAACATTGCTAATAGCTTCTTGCAAAAGGCGATAGAGATTTAAGATTTGTCGCGTGTCTAAAACATATTTTGACAGATCAAAGTCTTGGTTCCAATACAAGCGTACCCGCTCAGCCTCGAGTTGTTTAGACGCGCGAGCATGAAATGTCGCCATAGCAGCACCGAGATTTTCGCCGACATTATCAAGCGAATCGACCACCATACGAAGATCCGTCAGGCTTGATTTTAAATCACTTTCAACACCTGGTAGGTCAACCCGACCGGAACGTACGCGGACAAGCAAGGACATCAATTGTCCCCCAATTCCATCGTGCATGTCGCGCGTAAACCGTTGTCGTTCTTCCAGAACGGCCTTGTTTTTAATTTCATTTTCGAGAGCCATATCTTGAGCGACAATGACATTTTTCTGCTTTGTGATCTCTTGCTGTGCCGCTGCGTAACTCTTCCGAAATAAACGCAGGTCGAAAATCAGTTGCAAGGGCAGTCCAAAGATTAATACCGGCACTAAGGCGCAATTCGCACAATGGACGACGGAGGTAGATGATGGAATATGAACCGGTGACACGGTTAGAAACAAGCCCAAAATTGCGGCGAACACGGCGGCTAGAGCCGATCCCAATATGATTGTTTTTGATATGGTAAGAGATCGAATGCATCCAAATGCAATCAAAACTGCGCTGACTAAAGACACGGCTGCCAGTACCTTGTGATTAAGCCAGATCGATTGGTCGAAACCAAGCAAATCAATTTTGGAGCCATATATGGTTGCAACACTGCCCAAGCCCGCGCCGCCAATGAAAGCCAGGCGATTATAACCTATGATCAGGCCGATAAGAGAGCATATTAGCCCAATAATCCCTCCAATGAACAAGGTTGATTTCAATCTTTTTGACCAAGTCAAGAGTCCGGATTCAGCGGCCATGAGTTGCGAATCATCACTGAAATATATCTGGCGAATGCCGGCATGTGCAGGGTCTTGCCGCATGATAAGATCAATTCGATTTATACCGGGGTTAAATAGGGAAGGATTTATTTCAGCATATAAATATTGCTGTCCAAAACCGGGACCTGCGTATGGCAGGTCTAGGCCACGAGCTGCAGGAGCCCCGTTGATGGACAGGCTGACATCTCCGCCTGAAACAGGAATAAATATTCTCTGTATCTGATCGCCGAGATCATCATGATGTCGCGAAAAACTGAATTGCCGTGTGCCGTTTTGTTTCACCTTAAACTGATCCGGCAGGTAATTTTCGGCTTCACCGGTTAGCGGTCGCCGAATTTGATGATTGTTTGCAGACTCAAAGAAGCGGACGTGTTGTGCACTTACTTCGCTATTGGAGAGGGGCAACGTGCTGGGAACTGACGTCCTGATCATTGCAATCAGAAGCACAGCTATAGCGAAACTTGCCGCCACCAGCCCCACCTGTGACTTTATATGTGATCGCCCCTTTGCCACGGCTCCTTATCTCAGCCATTTAGTTTTTTTTCAAGTGTCTTGTTTTTCGCGGCCCCCCATATTTGTGGGATGGTAAGACATAGCTTTACCCGCATGATGACATCACGAAATTCGGGAGCGCGTCATGTCATCTGCAAAATACCTTATTTTAGGCACGGCGCTGTGCTTTGTGTCGGCAACACAATCTTGGGCTCAGGTCTCGACTTATGGTACCGAAACAATAATTGGCAGTAGTGCAGGCTATACGTCAAATTCATCGTCCATTGATTTGGACATCTCAATCACCATTGATGATATAAGTTCCCAAGGTGACCCTTTCCCGTCCAACACGCCCACGCCCTTTGGCATGGAAGGTTTAACGGTAAACGGTAAAGTCATTGACACTGCCGCTGATTGTACATGGCAGGGAAATAGAACGCTGAATTGTGCGCATAGCTATGTTTTGACGACTGCCGAACGAAATTCGCCCAGCTTAACATTTTCGGGCAAATTTTGGTTTGACGCCTCTTTCCAACCAGCGCCTAATGCACCTGATACTTTTGTATTATCGAACGGTCAAAACCTCCGATCAATCCCTCTTACGCTGAACCGGTCTGTGGGTGCCAATCCCAATTGTACGACCGAAGCCGATCCCTTGATGCCAACGACGACGAACCCCGGAAACTTCGTGTTTATCTTAAATGCGGCCGGAACGTGTACCAATCAAATTTTCTGGATCGATCCGCCTGTGGCCTCCGGCTATAATTTCGAAGTGACAGGGTCCAGTTTTACAAAAGTAAAAATGCCAAGCCTGTCGAGTGTGAACGATACGGATGGCTACGAAATACAGACGCCGTCAAATGCGAATCCAACACAATTTCTCTTGGCTGGAGAGGAGCACACATTTGTTGTTCCGACGGCCTCATTCACAATTTTGGGGATTAATCCAGCTCTGACTCTCGATCCCAACGACAGTCAGGCTTTTCCCGCCGGAATTGAGCTGACACCTCCGACCGGCAGCCAAGTCACAATTACGCAGACACCGATCACGGAGGAATATCCGCCCTTAAATCCTGTCCCGCAAGGGTTATTCGGCGATGATATCACCATTCAATGGATTGCACCCCAAAATTCGAAAATTGTGACGGTAAATGATGATCTAGAATTGGAGTCGCTCGGACTTCATCCATTTGACGAGCAGCATTCGGTGCCGCGCTGGAATATTGATGTGGAGGAGGATTCTATCCGGATTGAATTATTAGCATTGGATGATCCGAGAATCAGCTATGGGAATGGCGCGCACTTCAAGTTTTTGAACCTTAACCCAAAAAATTCGTCTTGTTCGGGGCAAACTTATATCTCCAATATTGTTGCTACGACAGATAATCCTAACGCTCAGTCTGTAGTGAATGCCGCTTCATTTACAGATAATTCTGTCATCGTGCCATTGGCTCCGCCATCTGGCGTCACGAATTGGAATCGAGGAGAGTGGGTTAATGTTAATTTGACCTATGGGTGCCGCTCAACCTCGCCCAATTTAAGTCCGACGGCTTCCGCGGGTCCGGACCAAAGTATTTCGGGTGCGACGCAGGTTAATCTGGATGGTTCTGGTTCATCAGATCCTGAAGGTGATATGTTGACATATGCCTGGCGACAAATCTCTGGGCCTACAGTTGGTTTGGCGGGTCAAGAAACCGCTGGTCCAAGTTTTTTTACGCCTAATGTGACATCAGCAACGACGATCTCATTTGAGCTTATAGTCGAGGATACTGCCGGGAATTTTTCTGCGGCGGAGCAGGTGGATATCACCGTTCTTCCGCCTGCAAACAACGCCACATGTTCCCCGTGGAATCGCGATGCGCTTGTAGATTCACTAACAGCGGTTCAGCCAAATGGTGCCGGGACCAACTATTCTTTGAAACATATTATTATGGGGCCAGTTGGGAATGATTTGCAGGCAGAAGCTGCGCGTTTAGACAACCTTTATCCCAACTTCAAAACTCTGGAGATCAAAAGCTATATATCCAATGCCGGATCGGGCAACACTCCCACGTCTGGTGGCGGGACTGCGGCGCCTACGAAGGCGAGAAGGTTTGAGACCCCCGTCTCGCCTGCGCCGCAATTATATTGGATGGGCGAGCCCTTCGTTGAAGGCGATTGGTACAGGCTTGATACCAAAATCAACCTTTACGCAGATGATGGAGATTTTTTCTATCAGCCAGTATATCCGGATAACTGCCTCTATGAAACCGCATACGTAAGGCTGGATAATTCCGGCTCTCTCAATGGCCTGCGCAGTGCCGGGCCGGGCCCAAAGCTTATATTTAGCGACGGTACATCGGAGATTAGCTCCGAGACTTCAATTGGTGGAAATACCGACGTCGTTTCGGGCGATGAACAGGCTGGTGTGGTCCGAGACGGCATAAGGGTGAAACTATCGCCTGAGCTTAGCGAAGTACTGCAAACCGAGGAGGTCGTCTTAACTGAAGAGGACATCAAAAAAGCGAAAAAGAAGGCCAA
>ENA-ORXT01004704-ORXT01004704.1-marine-metagenome-genome-assembly--contig:-NODE-4704-length-13926-cov-13.181818_pt1 | contig 13926 bp, 13 predicted proteins | sample MGYA00237868_ERZ511482 | MGnify/ENA metagenome assembly ERZ511482 | reverse complement strand
AGTGGAGAGAGTGCCGGATAGCCCGACCCCCGACTGATAAGGAGGGGGATACGCCCAAATTATTATTCACTTCACTGAATTTGTCAAAGAACCATAATTTTAAATTACTATTACTCATAAAAACTTCATAATCAAATCTTTACCTCACTTAAACTTAAACTTATTCTTGAACTTAAATATAAATATAAATATACTATGGCAAAGGGACGCGTAACCGGATTCACTCGATTTATATTGGCAATGCTTATCATTATTCCAGTCGCTATCGTGGGCAGTTTGTTCATAAGCGGCGAGGAAATCAGTGTTGATAATATCACCAATCCCGATAAATGGACAAAGAAAAAAGACCAACCCGAAGTCGATAAAGATGATACTAAAATCATCCGCATCGACAAGGATGTGAAAGACGAACCCAGAAGGGTTAAAGTTAAAGATGAGCCTATTGACCCGCCACCTCGTGATGGGTTGACAACCTCCGAAAATAAAGGCTTGAAAGACATCCTAAACGACAAGCTCAAAAATCCGAAAAACAACGCTGATGCCGAACCTGATAACACTGAAAATCAGATAGTTCCGGTCAGTGCTGATACGAAAGCACTCCAAGCCCGTATCAATCGTTTGGAAGATGACCTCAGAGTAAAAGACAGCCGCATTGACAAGCTGTACGAAGAGAATGAAGCTCTCAAAAGCAAACTCAACGACTTGAAAAAAGCGTTGAACTAACGAGTTCTTGAATTGATGAGTTGTCGAGTTGACGAAGGACTTATTTCGTCAACTCAACAACTCGTCAATTCATCAATTCTTCACGACTCTTTCCGCCCAAGTCTTATCTTCTGACCTGACCGTAATAAGGTACATGCCTTTCGTAAACGCAGACATGTCTATACTCGTATTTGCGCCGGTGTTTTGTGCAAATACCTGACGACCAAGCACATCACTCACCACAATTTGATAATTCGCTATATCGGTTTGGATAGTAAGTAAGTCATTGACCGGGTTCGGGAAGATGGAGAATTTTTCGCCGAAGGCGGGGTCAATACCACTTGTAGGTGAAAAACTGCCACCGCTACAAGGACGGATTTGATAACCATCTAAAAACGGTGCTGAACTTGAACCAAATTGACCACCAATTCCGCTTACCACAAACAGACTACCTACCGGAGGAATATCAGTAGGCAAAATATTGGTATCCGAATCAATACGCATCGTAATTGTATCTCCTTGCAGACTAATCAAATCAACATTATAACTACTTCCTGCCTCCCCTATTTGTGAAGCATCTACCACATCTACACCGAATAAATAAATAGGCATTGATTCCGTGGATTCGTTCAAGTCAAGCACTTCTTGGTAATTAGCCAAATTTCCCTGCGAAACCACTACAATCTCATCAGGCAACAACTGCGTCAAGCCACGAAACTGACTAATCTCACCCGAAATCTGCAACTCATCACCTTCCGTCACCACATAATCATTCACATCATCAAAAGAAAAAACTGAAATACCGCCCGTATCATCTACCAAAGCAAAATCATATCCGCCGCCGCCGCGAAAATCAATACAATATACAATCCCCGTCACCTGTACCAAGTCGCCGAGCGAAGTTGCTACTCCATCCGCGTCTTCGCCCGTAACAGTCACAATATCAACCGCTTGATAATCATTATCCATAATCGTAATCAAGACTTGATCTACAACGCCGATGCCACAAGTACCGCCGTTGTTCTCCAAATTCAAGACGACAGTACGCTCGCCATCTGTATCCGTATTATCTACAGTTGGTATCGTCAAAGTCTGCACCATATCACCGCCCGCAGTAAACGTAAGTGTCTGATTCATAAACAAATAATCTGCCGCAGGTGCAGTACCGCTTGTACTCAAAGTCACATCAACCGTACAATCGGTGGGAATATTGAGGGCAACATCTATACTCGCGGTATCACCTTCTGTTATGATAATTCCGCTTGAAGTAAACCCAAATTCCGGCGTAGCCGACATCTCCGTCGTGTAAGTACCAAATGGAACTACAGAAGCACAAGACGCATTATCTGTGCATCCATCAAGGGCGTCCACGCCGCCATAGGTCCAGTTACTTTCTACAAATGTAGTCCCATCGGGTCCCGTACCATCGTTGCGATACGCCCAACTGTCGAGGTACTCCCAGCTTGTGCCGTTGCCATCTACGTCGATGTCACCAAAAATATCAATGACACTGCTGTTCATGTACAATTCTACCGCATCATCCCCGTTGATAGCCATAGAACCGTCTGCAAAATTTGGCTCAAAACCAAAATACGTCATAAACTGCATCGAATCCGTTGCCACATAAATGAACGAACCCGCCGTGTAAGCACCCGCAGGAAATGTAAACTCCTCACCATCAGTACCTTGTCCATTGTTTGCAGAACCGATACCATACATACTCAAGTCCGCGACATCTGCCGTCACGTAGAGTTCCACGCCTTTAGGTGTGCCGCCCGTTAGCGTACAATCATACACCCCTGTGATGATGACGTTCGCCTGTGCAGGCGTCATTAAAAACGTAGCTAACGCAAAAATCAGCGTAGCATGTAGCGTTTTTTTCATATTAAAATTTAAATAGTTGTAAAAAATATTCATGTATATTATTTTATGTTAGAAAAAATATTTTATATAAATTTGAGCCTTAGTGAAAGAAATTAAATAACATGTGCCATTATACTCGTCTTTTTTCCGTCTAAGAATCCTTTAAAATCCTTATCCCGAATCGGGGTTCGGGACAGGCTGTAGCTAAGGCTATGTGCGGCTTTCAAAAAATCCTTAGACAAAAAAACACTTCGCATTATGGGACATCTTATTTAATTTTTTTCACTTATTGATGTTTTTTTGCTTCGCAAAAAATATTTTACAGCCATTTAACAATAAAGCAATATAACAATGAAGCAATTTAATACAAATATGAAAAGAGAAACATCTGCAAAACTATTTGAAGAAGCCAAAAATTATTTTCCGGGAGGGGTCAATTCGCCTGTACGTGCGTTCAAGTCCGTATCCGGTCCGCCTTTATTTATCAAGCGTGGTGAAGGTTGCCGTTTTTATGATGAAGACGATAACGAATTGATTGATTTTTGCTGCTCGTGGGGTCCGTTAATTTTAGGACATAACAATAAGCAAATCAGAGAATTGGTCACGGAAACGGTGGCGCGAGGTACGTCATTTGGTACACCGACAAGGCTCGGAAATGAACTCGGTAAATTGATTTTAGACAACAATCGTTTTGTCGAAAAAATCCGTTTTGTGAGTTCGGGTACGGAGGCGGTCATGTCTGCGATACGCCTGGCGCGTGGCGTGACGGGCAAAAGCAAAGTCGTCAAATTTGACGGTTGTTATCACGGTCATGTCGATTCTTTATTGGTCAAAGCCGGGTCAGGTTTGGCGACATTTGGCGTGAGTACATCGGCTGGTATTCCCAAATCTTTTGCAGAGGAAACCATCGTTGTACCACTGAATAATCCCGAATTATTGGATAGGGTTTTACAAGAACACGGCGACGATATTGCCTGCATTATCGTAGAGCCGATTCCGGCAAATAATGGGCTACTTTTACAAGATAAATCCTTTCTCCAATGCCTGCGATTGAAGTGTTATAAATACGGTGTTTTACTCATATTTGATGAAGTAATTTCCGGTTTTCGTATTGGATTTGAGGGCGCGGCAGGGCATTACGGTATTCAGCCGGATATTTTGACTTATGGAAAAATTATCGGCGGCGGAATGCCCGTAGGTATGTACGGCGCAAGCAAGGAAATTATGGCGCACGTTGCCCCGGAAGGTGCTGTCTATCAAGCCGGTACGCTTTCTGCAAATCCTGTAGCAATGGCAGCCGGATATGCTGCAATGCAACAGCTACTCGCCCCGGATTTCTACGAAAATTTACAAGCAAAAACCACCTATTTCACCAATAAAATACAAGCCTACGCCGACGAAAAAGGCTACGAAATGACACTCCCACATATCGGCTCTATCTTCTGGGTTGCCTTTACAAAGGAGCGCATCACCCGTGCCGACCAAATCGAAGCGGCAAGCATGGAAAAGTTCAAAATCCTGCACCACGAACTTCTCCAACGCGGCGTATATCTCGGTCCTTCGGGTTATGAAGTGGGCTTTATTTCGGCGGCACATACTGAGGCGGATTTGGATGAAGCGGCGGGGAAGATGTGTGCGAGTTTGGATGTGGTATTTGCGTGACGAATGCCCTGTAATGACTGCTTTAGCTGTCAAGTGATTTTTTAGAAATCAATAATTTACAAGATTTTTTCCTATTTACTTGACAGCTGAAGCAGTCATTACAAGAATCACATTTGAGTAATTTTTTTACGAAAAAAAATTTGTCCTGCCGTAATACGTACAGGCTTGTCCGTGTTACGTGAAAAAACCGTATTTTTGTAAGAAATAAAACGAAAAATACATGCAAAAAATAGTCATAGAAAATTTCATGGCAATTCCTTACGCTGAAATAGAGGTGAATAAGGTATTGGTGTTGATTGGTGAACAGGCGAGTGGGAAAAGTACGGTTGCTAAGTTGATTTATTTTTTTAAGTCGTTGAGGGATGAGTTGTTTAATGATATTTACAATTCAACTTATGACAGTTCTGACAACTTGCTTGCAATTATTTACATGAAATTTCAAGATTTTTTTGGAACAGCTCGTCAATTGTCTGACTTCAAAGTTACCTATTACTATGATGTAAAAAATAGTAAATTTATAATACTCACTAACAAAGACCAAACATTCACCCCCGCATATAGTCACGACCTTTTTAGTAATGAATTTGAGAAGGATACTCTAAGGTTAAATAAAGCATTCAGTCTAAAAACAAATAACGGAGAAAAGCATATAAAGGAGTTAGCTTCTCTTACTAATAAAGCCTTCGATTCATACCACGATTCCTCTTTGTATGTTATCGCTGGAAGAAATGCTACAGTAGGCTATTCTGACTTATTTGAAAAATATCTTTTTGCTAATATTCAAAATAAAATTCAGCAAAATAAAAGAAACTCACCTGAAAAAAAAGAATACACCATCGACGAGTACTTAATGTTAGATTTTGTTGAGCATACTGATAAGATAAAAAGTATATTTAAAAAATACGGGGATTTCGAGGGCTTAATTGACTTCCATTCTAATTCAAATAATCATACAGAAAGTAGTATTTCTGTTGTCTATGAAACCATAAAAAAAATCCTAAAAGGCGATTATAAAGTTGATAATCAGGGTGAAAAACTCCTACTTTCTAATGGAAAATACGTCCACCTCAACAACGCCTCCTCCGGTCAACAAGAATCCATCAGGATATTGCAAGACATCTTTTTAGCATTAATCGAACAACAAAAAGTGTTCAGAATCATAGAAGAACCCGAAGCGCATTTATTTCCCGAAGCGCAAAAACAGATGATAGAATTGTTGGCTATTTTGGTGAATGCTGACCCCGATAATCAGGTCATTATCACGACACATAGCCCTTACGTGTTGACGGTTTTCAATAATTTATTATTTGCAAATCGTGTCATTGAAAAAAATCCTGATGCGCGAGAGGAAGTTTCAAAAATCATTGATAATCAAAGCCTTATATCCGCAGGTGACTTTGCCGCGTATTCGCTCAATCCAAGTCAAGCCGATGAAGCAGGAGAGGATTATTGCGTTAATTTAATCAATGAACGTACCCAAGTCATTGACCAAAATTATTTAGATACTGTTTCCGAAGAACTTAGCAACGATTTCAGAACCTTATACGACCTTCATACCAAATCATTTGCCCGAAAATGAAACCATCCGAAACACTTTTAGAAGAATTAAAGAACATCGACAGAATTGAAGGTTGCCACGAAATTTCATCCGCAAAACGCTTCTTTATTATCGAAGAAACGGCAAGCGGTACATCAGTCATTACACGAGAGGTTGATGAAAATGCAGTCTTTTTCTCTGTTATAAATCCCAACGAAGAAGAAATCAACTTCATCCCAATTGACGGTAAAAACGGTATTCTTAGATACGATGGCTCATATTGTGATGCAGTTATTTTTGAAAATCGCTTTTTTACTTTCCTCGAATTTAAACTCAATGCGACCAGTCGGGCAGAGCGAGCGATTCGCAAAAACCGGGAAAAAGCAGTTGAACAACTCCTCAATACGATACAGTTTTTTGATGAAAAATTGGGGCGAAACTATCAAGATTTGGAATTGGAAGCTATCATCGCAACACCCGATATATATCCGAGAAAAGATACCGCATGGGATAGTCTCGCCATAGAATTTTTGGAAGAATACGGCATACCATTATACGAGGATAGAAAGAAGGAATATGGAGAGAATATTTAGGTAATCAAGAAGAATTTGGATGTGGTATTTGACTTAACTTTAGTTATTCCTTAACTCATTTTCAAAAAAAAACGCCTACCTTGCGGTGTAATATTTTAGTGAATGAAAAAACTCGATAAATTACTGATTGCGAGCTTTGTGCCACCGCTCATTATGACTTTCTTCATTGCATTATTTGTATTGATTATGCAATTTTTGTGGAAGTATATCGACGATATTGTGGGCAAAGGTTTGGAGGTTTCGGTGATTTTGGAGTTGATATTTTACCTCTCTACTTCGCTGATACCGATGGCATTACCGATTGCGGTATTGATTTCGTCGGTCATGGTCATGGGTAATTTGGGCGAACATTACGAATTGGCAAGTATCAAATCGGCGGGGATTCCTTTGCTCCGCGTCATGCTGCCTTTGATGTTTTTTACGAGTCTGATTAGTGTCGGGTCATTTCTCGCATCCGATTATTTGATTCCCTATTCCAACCTCAAATTCAAATCGCGCCTATACGACATCCGCAAACAAAAACCGACTTTCGACCTTGATACAGGTGTTTTTAATGATGATTTTGGGGAAACCGTTCTTCGTGTCAGCGAAAAAAGTGAGGACGGCAAGGAGCTTCGCAAACTGATGATTTATGACCACAGCGAAAACCGTGGTAACGTCAGTCAGATGCAAGCCGAACGCGGCGAAATGTACGCAACTACCGACAAGCAATTCTTAGTGCTAAAGCTCTACGACGGCGAGCAATATCAGGAACTCAAAGCCAATAATCGTGAAAAAACAGACAATTACGAACACCTACATATTCGTTTTAAGGAATGGGAAAAGATATTTGATATGAGCGAGTTTGACCTCAATCAAACCAACTCCGACCTTTTTAAAAGCCATCATAGCATGCTCAACATCAGCCAGTTAAACAAGGCTTTAGATTCGCTTGAATCGCGAAAGAGCAAGCGCAGTCAGCAGCTTATCAAAAACACTGAACCTTATTTTTATATCAGTCGCCGCCCGGATAGCGTGCAACAAGTGGTCGAAGCCGTTCGCCTGCAAGATACCATGCCTCATTTGGCGGTCGATACCTTTGTCGAACTCTTCAACAAGGATGACAGAGGACGCTATTTCAATCGCGCCCTCACCCTCGCTCGCAACGTAAAAAACTACGCACAAACGACCATCAATGACCTCCCAAAAATCGACGAATCCATCGCAAGACATTCCATCGAATGGCATCGCAAATTTAGTATGGCGTATGCCTGTTTTATGTTCCTTTTTATCGGTGCGCCGATGGGGGCGATTATTCGTAAGGGCGGTTTTGGCTGGCCCATGCTCGTGTCGATTTTCTTTTTCGTCACCTTTATTATGATGATGATTATGGGCGAAAAATCCGCAAAAATCAATGCCATCAGCGCATGGTTTGGTATGTGGTTGCCTTGCCTCGTCCTCACGCCTATCGGGCTGATTTTGACACGACAAGCCATGCGCGATTCCAAAGTTTTGAATATCGACACTTATCTCGCACCCATTCGGAGACTGCTGCGAGGGAAAGGGTAGTTTCGGAATTGGGAAATTGGTCGATTTCTAAATTACCAAATCAAATAGCTTAAAAATTCAAAGACAAACCCAAGCCATCTCGCGTTGGTCCGAGTCGGAGTGTGCTTTGTCCTTCGTCGCTATTATAGAGTGCTACTGCACGTTTTTGCCATGCGTGACCTCTGTAATACATTGCTGCACCGCCGATTATACATCCCCAACTTGCGTAAAGTACCATATTTGATATATTGTCGCCGCCTCTGCCGATTATGGTATCATCTATTCTTCTATCGCCTTCAAATATAAGAAAAACAGCTCCCAATCCGGCAGCACCATAGCCCCATCCGCGTAGGTTCGCGCCTCTTTTCATGAGTCTTCCGGCTCGTTCATCCTGATTGATTTGATGGGTGAAATGCCATTTGTTTGCTTTCTGTCCATCGACATAAAATTTCGGACCAAAGATGCCTTCTTTGAGGCTCAATTCAGGGCGTGTTTGTGTTTCGATTGTTGTTTGTGCAGGTAAATTTACCGCAAAAAATAACATAATTACGAATAGTAAATATTTCATTTTAATCTGGTTAAATGATTTATGAAAATTATTTGTATCTTGTTAAGTGGAAGTACAAGTTTAAGAATAAGTTTAAATTTAAATGAAAATTCACTTTCAGTGAATTATGATAATTTAAAATGTCGCTTACTTTATTTTTCTATTTATTTGACGCTATTATGTAGGAAATTATGTTTGATTAATTTCACTCGAAAACATCCTACTTCACAGTAAAAATATATAAAAATAATGATTTAGGCAAATTTATTTTTTGTTTAAATGTTCTATATTCAGAATAAAAAACATTTAAATAAAAACTGTCTTATATTTGTAGGTTCTGCTGAAATAAGGATATTTTTGAATTATTTTATAATAAAAAATATTTATAAATAATTCATTTTTAATCATAAATAAATTATAAAATAATTTTAATTAATTAAAAAATGGCTATATTTCAGTGCGACCTTAGAAGAAAAAATTACGGCACATTATGGAACAATTTATTTAATTTCTTTCACTTAAATGATGAAATGCTACAATGTTTAATGAATGAATTTTGAATGAATGAATCATAACCTTATATCTTCTTCGGATTCATTCATTCGCTCATTCAAAATTCATTCATTAAACATTGCAGCATTATCGCATTTTAGCATTGCATCATTCTCACTATGGCAGACATCATACAGCTTTTGCCGGATTCGATTGCGAATCAGATAGCCGCCGGGGAGGTCATTCAGCGACCTGCGTCGGTGGTCAAAGAGTTGATGGAAAACTCCATTGACGCAGGGAGTACAAGTGTCAAGCTGATAGTAAAAGATGCGGGGAAAACCCTCATACAGGTCATCGACAATGGCAGTGGTATGTCCGAAACCGATGCGCGAATGGCATTTGAACGACACGCGACTTCCAAAATCCGCGAAACCAATGACCTTTTTGAGATACGCACAATGGGGTTTCGGGGCGAGGCGATGGCATCTATCGCCGCCATTGCGCAGGTAGAAATGCGGACGCGACAAGCCAAAAATGACCTGGGAACACGCATCACAGTAGAAGCTTCCGAAGTCAAAATTCACGAACCCTGTCAGTGTATTGTAGGCACAACGACTTCTGTCAAAAATCTGTTTTTCAACGTCCCCGTGCGGCGCAATTTCTTGAAAAGTACGACCGTGGAAATGCGTTATATCATCGACGAATTTCAACGTATTGCGCTCGCGCATTCCGACGTATTTTTCTCCTTGCATCATAATGGAAAAGAAGTTTTACACTTGCCTTCCGGCAATTTGCGGCAGCGTGTGGTCGGTATTTTGGGTAAAAATTATAACCAAAAACTCGTACCAATAGACGAAGAAACAGACGTCGTAAATATCATCGGCTACGTAGGCAAGCCCGAATTTGCCCGTAAAAAACGCGGCGACCAATATTTTTTCGTCAATACACGTTTCATCAAAAGCAGCTATTTGCATCATGCCGTAATGGGTGCTTTTGAAGAACTATTACCAAGTGGAACGCATCCGCTTTACGTGATTTTTATCGAGATCGACCCGTCAAAAATTGACATAAACGTACACCCAACTAAGCAGGAAATTAAGTTTGACGACGAGCGATTGGTGTATAATTATCTGCGAGTAGCGGTGCGGCATGCACTCGGTCAATACAACGTTGCGCCGGCATTGGATTTCGACCAAGAAACTTTTATGACCCGACAAGCGCAAATGGATACACAACAACAAGAAACCGACAATTCGACAAATAAAAGCTCGAAAATAGGCGATTTTGCCGGAGGCAATATGATGACTACGCCCCGTGAAAAATCGAACCTTCAAAATTGGCAAAAACTATATGAGGGCATCGAAGCCTTTGACTCAGATGCAAACAGCGACAGCGAAACCGAATCGGTTACGATAGAAAGCGACCTCGAATTGGACGATAAAGGCGGTACGTTTTCCAAACTCACTAAACAACCTTATCAGGTACATCAGCGTTATATCATAAGTTCGATAAAATCGGGTTTTATGCTCATCGACCAACAGGCAGCGCATGAGCGTATTTTGTACGAAAAATACTTGCACACACTCAATGAAGGGAATAGTGCTACCCAACAACAGTTGTTTGCCAAAACGATGAATCTTTCGGTAGCTGATTCACTGATAATGAAGGAGATTTTGGGGCAGGTAAATCAGCTGGGTTTTGATGTGCAAGAATTTGGTAAGGAGACTTTTGTGATACACGGCGCACCCGCCGAAATTGCAACGGGAAAGGAGGAGGAAATCATCGAAACATTGATAGAACAGTATCGCGAAAATGTGGATTTGAAATTGGATATTCGAGAAAATGTAGCGCGTTCGATGGCACGCAGCGCGAGCATCCAACATGGGCAAAATCTAACGCCGCTCGAAATGCAAAGTATTATTGATGAATTATTCGCTTGCGAAATTCCGTACCAATCGCCGCATGGAAAAAATTGTTTTATCACGTATGATTTGGATGATTTAGCGAAACAGTTTTAAAACCGTAGCACGGTGCTTTTAGCCCGTGCCGCATACTGTCGAACTATCAGGTACGGGCTGGAAGCACCGTGCTACGTTAAAAAATGATACTCAACTTTGAATTTAAAGCAAAGGCGGAAAATATCGCCGAATTGGAAGCAAAATTACAAACGCTGAATCCACGTTTTGTAGGAGAGTATCATCAAATTGATACTTATTTTAAGGTGGAAAAAGGACGGCTAAAACTCCGCGAAGGCAATATCGAAAATGCTTTGATTTTTTACGAAAGAAAAAATACAGCCGCCGCGAAATCATCAAATATTCTTCTGTACCAACACGCACCCGACGCAGCGTTGAAAGCAATGTTAACGACAACAATGGGCGTAAAAGTAGTCGTAGAAAAGCGACGCAAAATTTATTTTGTCGAAAATGTGAAGTTTCATTTTGATACTGTGGAAGGACTGGGAACGTTTATTGAAGTGGAAGCGATTGATAAAACGGGAAAAATAGGCGCAGAAAAATTGCAAGCACAATGTCGCCAATATGCCGCATTTTTTGAAATAAACAAAACAGATTATATCGCATATTCGTATAGTGATTTATTAATGAATGAATGAATGAATGAATGAATGAGTGAGTGAGTGAGTGAGTGAATGAATGAATGAATGAATGAATGAATGAATGAATGAATGAATGAATGAATTATTTGAATGAATGAATTATTTGAATGCGATAATGCTACAATATTAATGAATGAGTGAATGAGTGAATGAATGAATGAATTATTTACACGCGATTCATTCACTCATTCATTCAAAATTCATTCATTCAATTAGATTGCCTACTTTTGTACAAAATTTTACGACAGTCAATGACCATCCTGCTTTAGCTATGGACTATCGACTATCGACAATGGACTAATAAATGAAAATTTCCAACGAGGTAAGAGTGGCTGTTTTGGCACTTATCGCCATATTTGTTTTTGTGTACGGTTTTAATTTCCTCAAAGGAAATGACCTTTTTAAGCGTACAGGTACGTACTATATCGTGTATGACCAAGTGAATGGGCTGGCACCGCCTGCACCCGTGACGGTCAATGGCGTACAAGTAGGTTCTGTCATCGACGTACAAATTCTTGATAATCTTGATATTTGGGTGGAGTTGAGCCTTGACCGCGATTTGAGATTGCCAAAGGATGTGGTCGCGGATATTTATACCATATCGCCGCTCGGTGAGAAGGGGGTGCGCTTGTTGATAGAATCGCTTTGTAAGAACAATTGCGTCCAATCGGGCGATACGCTGCAAGGCAATGTGACGAGTTTTCTCACTTCGTTTACAGGCGATATGTCTTCGACGATTGATGAAACCAAAGACGCTGTTTCATCTGCACTTTCGGCAGCTATGGACTCGATGAATGTCAAGTTTTCGGATGAAAGCGAAGCCATCGGCGAGAGTTTTGCGGATATGCAAAGTATCTTGAAAAATCTAAATCGCAGCTCACGAAAATTGGATAAATTGCTTGATGGTTCGACCGATAATATCGCCAAAACCATCGTCAACCTCGAAGGCGCGACATCCAACCTCAAATCCACTAAAGAGCAACTCGACCGAGTACTCGCAGGCGCAGAGACATTCACAAGTGATATCAATAGCTTGAACCTAAAAAGTAAATTGAATAAAACCGTTGACGGCATAGACGGTGCGCTCAGTTCGACTGTCGAAAAGGTAAAAAGTACACTCGACAAGGCAGATAAAGCCATTTCCGGCGTCGATGACATCCTCGCGAAAGTCAAAGACGGCGACGGTTCTATCTCTCAATTGATGAACGACGAAGCCAAACTCTATAATAATGTCAACGAGGCTACGCTCGACCTTCAATTGCTGATGCAAGATATTCGCCTCAATCCGAAACGATATATTCGTATATTTAGGGCAAAATCACCGAATTACGAAAAGCCGGAAGATGATCCGGGTAGAGGAGAGTGAAATTCAGGTTTTTACCACTAAGTTCACTAAGGACACGAAAGTCGAACTAACGCAGAAGGGAACGAAGGCATCTAAGAAAATTCTTCGGAATTGACCATTTATTTTATTTATTCTAGGTGTTTTGAAGCGTAGAGAAAATTCATGAATTTTCTCTACGCTTCAAAAAATACCTTTATAAAACCTTCGTTTTCTTCTGCGTTAGTTCGACCTCTGTGTCCTTAGTGAGCTTAGTGGTAAAAACCTACTTCAACAAACTCTCCCCATTCAAATCCGTTGTCAAAATAGCGCTCATATAATCGAAAAACGGGCGCACAGCGAGATAAGTATCATTTACTTTTTCGATAAAATCGGCTTGTGTCACTTCTTTATCTGTAAAATTTTTCATCACGTAGAATTGTTTTTTTCGGATTAAATCAATCGCCCGATGCTCAATATCGAAGCCCCGTGGCGCAGTTTTGACGCCATTGCCTTGTAGTGTGCCGAAAGTTGAGATGAAGGTTTTATCAGTCAAAATACTACGAATTTCGGTATCGTCAAATTCAAATTCCTTACGAATGCGTTTCAAATCTGCCGAATTTGGCGAATAAAAACCGCCACCGACCACACTTTTATTTCCCGGTTCTATACTCATAAAATAACCGCCGCGCAGGGCTGCCGTTGCACGTACAAAGCTACCGCCAAAGTAGGTCTTATACGGCAATTTATCTTTCGAAAAACGCACATCCCGATAGATACGATACACCCGATGCCGTTCGATATGGTCGTGCTGCATCAACCTATCATTCACCGCCTGAAAAAACGCTTTTACGTCTGTTTCATGCGCTTTGAAAGTTGGTTTATGCGCTGCAAACCAGTCGCGATTGTTGTTATCGCCGAGGTCTTTGAGGAACTTTAATGCGGATTTTGAAATCATTTTTCTTCGTTAAGTATTTTAAATACAATGTAAGTATCAGGAATTAAATAAATGTACATTCTTCGCGTCGTTATTTTTTCTTTAGACGAACCAAATTTGACGCGAAT
>ENA-ORXT01004703-ORXT01004703.1-marine-metagenome-genome-assembly--contig:-NODE-4703-length-13929-cov-4.320892_pt1 | contig 13929 bp, 7 predicted proteins | sample MGYA00237868_ERZ511482 | MGnify/ENA metagenome assembly ERZ511482 | reverse complement strand
AAATAGGATTGCTATAGTATAATTATTCTGTATTTCTTTACCAGCGTGCAAGTGTAAAGAAGGAATCACAAAATGATAAAAAGTAGGATTCCCATTATATTCTGCAATACTCAAAATATCCCCCAATGGATTGCTTTCGTCGGGCAGTTCGAAAACAGTAGCAATGGAATTGTTGACCATTTCTTCGAGGGGAATACCTTCATCTGCTGCTTGGGCAAAGAGGCGTTCAAAAGAAACATAATAGTATTCATTTAAACCACGAGAAGCCTGCTCGAAAATCAGTTTCATAACTGTTTCAGCGTCACTGCTTTTGTTGTTATAAGCTTTTTGAATTTGTTGGTAGGTGTGCAAAAAACCAGCAGAAAGCATCTGCAAATTTTCATACATTTGTTGATCCTCTTCAGACAAGCCTGTCGGAATGCCGTTATTGGTGGTAGGTGTTATTGTTGTTTCATCTCTTTTACAAGCAGTAAAAATACTTAGAAAAATGATAAGAATAAAAGATGAAAGTACGAGAGTACGAGAGTACGAGAGTACGAGAGTGTTTTCATTTTATTAAAATTTAAGTTAGAAAAATTGTTGTCAAAATAAAGATAATGTTTTTATATGAATTAGCCAAGGGTTGAAAGTATATTCTGAAACTTTTACAAATCTATGAATCATTAGAAAAAATCCTATAAATATGCAAAATCGAGTAAACCTTGATACTGATATTTTGGTATTTAGGGGGGTGTTGACAAGGTTTTTACAAAAGGACTGGGACTTTTCCATTAAATTTGCACATCAAGTTTTACCACAGACATGAATGTAAAAAAGCATATACCCAATGGGCCAATCAGTATGATACTGATTTTAATAAAACAAGAGATTTGGAAGGCTTGGCTTTACAAAAAATCATTGGACATTTATGCTTTGAACAATGTCTTGAATTGGGTTGTGGAACTGGGAAAAACACCTGTTGGTTACAAACCATTACAAAAGAAATAACAGCGGTCGATTTAACCCCAGCAATGTTGGAAAAAGCCAAGCAAAAAATTAATTCCCAATCTGTTCGTTTTATAGAAGCAGACATCACCCAAGAATATTGACTTTATTGTTGAAAAAGATTTAAAAATAGACAAGGTGAAAAATATATTTTTATTAATCGTATTAGCCATTCTTAGTGGGACAATTCTTTCTGCTCAGTCCTCGTCTATGCTTGCCATAGAAGGGAATTCAGATTATGCAAAGGAAGAATACTTAGAAGCGGAGCTTAATTATAAAAGGAGCTTAAACGATGAAGCCGTAAACAGCAACAAAGACGCCACCATTTATAATTTGGGCAACAGCCTGTTTCAACAAAAAAGATTTGATGAGGCAGTAGAGCAGTTTAACCATGTGGTAACGACCTCCAAAGACAAGTCGCTTCGCCAAAAAGCATTTCACAATTTGGGGAATGTCTATTTGGAACAAAAAAACTATGAAGAGGCGATACCTGTTTATAAAGAAGCACTCCGACTCAATCCAGCAGATGAAGAAGCGAGGTATAATTTGAGTTATGCCAAATGGCAAATGAAGAACGAGAGCGAAGAGCAAAAAGAAGAGCGTCAAGAGGAAAACCAATGTGACAACCCCAAAGAAGACGAGAACAAAGAACAACAAGAGAAGAAAGAAGAGCAGGAAAAAGAAGAGAACGAAGAGCAGCAAGAACAGGACAAAGAACAACAGGAAAATAAGGACGAGCAAGAGAAGCAGGAGCAACAAGAAGACCAAGAGAAACAAGAGGGAGAGGAAGGCGAAGAAAAAGAAGAACAACAGCCAGATGAAAAGGAGGGTGAAGAAGGGGAAGAGCAGTCGGAACCCAATGAAGAGGAAAACCAAAAAGAACCCTCAGATACTTCGAGTACTGGTCAGCCACAGGAGCCTCAAGAAGCCCAGCAATTGAGTAAAGACCAGGTGATGCAATTGTTGGAAGCCCTAAAGAATGAAGAATTAAAGGTGCAAGAGAAACTCATGAAACAGCAAGACAAAGGACGTGCCATTAGATCCGATAAAGACTGGTGATTTTTTTTGAGACTTCGGGATTTTGGGAGTTCGGGATATCGGGATTTTGGGATTTCGAGAGTTCGGGACATATTTAGGGTTTTATCCTAAGAAAAATGCTACATAACAAACTGAACAATAAAGTCTCGAACTCCCAAACTCCCAAACTCCCGAACTCATTCAAAATTCACTCATTGATATGTCTATAAAATTAATTTTGGTTTCTTTTTTATTAACGGTTTTAGGATTTAATACTCAGCAGAGTCAAGCACAAACATTCAAAGTAACTCCTGCTATTGTGAATGTAAATGCAGGCAATACCTTTGAGGTTACCTATTCCATTCAGAATGTAAAAAGAGGACAATTCATTCCACCTGATTTTACCAATTTTACGGTAGTCGGTGGACCCAATCAGTTTTCTTCCAATAATTGGGTGAATGGCAAGTATACAAGTGAGCGGAGTTACAGTTATATTTTATTACCCAAAAAAGCAGGAACACTTACCTTAAAAGGAGCAGCATATATCGCCAGTAATAAAACCTATAATGCTAAGAGTGTAAGAGTAACTGTTTCGGGAAATATTCCACCTCCAGACGATCCTTCTTTAAGTAAAGTGCCAGAGAAGCTCGGTAATGCAATTACGCCAGAAGAAGCGGAAGCCTTACCAGACTTATTTTATAGAATCGAAACCGATGCCGATACACTTTTTATTGGTGAACAATTGACTGCTTATTATGTGTTGTACAGCAGCTATTCCATTACCAATTACTCGGCAATCAATGCGCCTGCTTTAAAGGGTTATTGGGTAGAAGATATTTCTCCCAAAAGAATCAATAGTGAAAATGTCGTTTTTGGCGACCGGGTTTTTCAACGGTATGTCATTCGTAAATATGCACTCTTCCCACAACTAACAGGATTGGTCAACATTGATCCAATGGAACTAGAAATAAAATACAGACGTCCTGCTCAAAAATCGGCTCAACGGACCAATCGTTTTCAGTATTATTCCACGCAAGTACAAAACATTAACAGCGAAACGAAGGAGATTTTTGTAGAGCCACTTCCTGCTGGCGCACCCGAAGATTTTCGAGGTTATGTTGGCAGCTACAAACTCAATATGCGACCAGACCGAACAACGACTAAGGTTGGAGAAGCACTTACGCTCAATGTTGGAATTATTGGAAATGGCAATTTGAAATTAGTAGAACCCATTGTCCTTCCGCCTTCTGAAGATTATGAAGTGTACGACCCAGTTACTTCTGAAAATATCTATGAAAAAAGGAACGTTATTATGGGAACCAAGTCTTTTGAGTACACCATTATTCCCAACAAAGAAGGACAAATCACGATTCCTCCCTTGAGCTTATCTTATTATAATACAAAACAAAACCGCTACGAAGTCAGTAAGGCTCCTGCTCAAATTATTAAGGTTGTTCCCAATGATGGCATTGCCGGAACATCTGTTTCAAGCGAATTGGATAAAAACATTTTAAAAGACATTGCATTGAGCACCAGCTTAAAAAAGAAAGGAAGTTCAACCATTCCATCCATTATTTTGGGAGGACTGTATTTTATTCCTTTTTTATTAATGCCTTGGCTGGTCAGTAAAAAACGAAAAACCGAGTTAGCGTTAGAAGACACCATCGGTATTCGTCGTCGTCAAGCAGGAAAAGTAGCACAGCAGCGTCTGGCAACTGCTCATTCTTTTATGAAACGAAAAGAGAAAAAGTCTTTTTACGATGAAATTATAAAAACCATTTGGGAATACTTCGGAGGGCGTTTTAATCTTCCTGCCACCCAATTGAACAAAGAAATCATTACCCAAAAATTAACAGACCTCAGTATAAACTCAAAAGACATCAACGACTTATCTGAGGTTATAGATTATTGTGAAATGGCTTTGTTTGCGCCCGTAAAAGACGCAGATAATCTTCAAAAAACCTATGATGCGACCCTACAAACCATTACCGCTATAGAAGCCGCCCTTGAAACAGAGGACAGTAAATAGGGGTTTAATTTTTTAGTGGTTTAGCATACTACTGGACATTTTCATAGTTTTGCAAACAACACAGAAGCGTAGGCAAGCCTGTATATTGGCAAGCTAGGCTTTTGTAGCGTAAGCAAAGTTATACAGGCAAGCCTTTTGCTTACTTTTTTCGACCGGGGAGTCGCACTCTGCAAAAGGAAGGCCCGCCCGGCAAAATCAACGTAACATAGGGAATCGAAACACGAGTTTTTCTAAAATGTCCAGTAGTGTAGAGGTTTAGTTCACCCTAGCCCCTAAACGGCTAATCCCCAAACCCCCTAAGGAAAAAAGCAAGATGTTTTATGTCAGTAAACCCACTTAAAACCATTTTATTAATTACTTGTATAGTATTTAGCAATGGCGTACTAAGTGCCCAAGTGCCAGTTTTTCAAGTAAATGGCGATGCTGTTCAAGTAGATGATTTTTGCTATGAACTCACGCAAGCTGTTAATACCCAAAGTGGTTCTATTTGGAACCTCAATCAGTTGAATTTGGACAGCTCATTTATTCTGAAATTTCTATTGAACTTTGGCGATAGCGATTCGGGTGCAGATGGTATTTACTTTGCGCTCCAGCCTGTTAGTACTTCTGTAGGTGGAACTGGTGGAGGCATTGGCTTTGATGGCATTTCACCTGCATTGGGTGTTGAATTTGATACCTATGAGAATATAGACAATGCCGACCTAGCAGCAGATCACTTGGCCATTCAAATAAATGGAGATGTTGACCACAATGGTCCCAATAATTTAGCAGGACCTGTACCCATTACTGATCCCCTTATAAACGTAGAAGATGGAAATGATCACCTAGTATATATTGTTTGGACGGCATCAAAGCAAACACTACGCATCCTTTTCGATTGTGCACCTCGCCTAATATATTTGGGAGACATCATCAATGATGTTTTTAATGGAGATCCCAATGTTTTTTGGGGATTCACTGCTGCAACAGGAGGTGAAAATAATCTTCATAAGGTTTGCTTATTGGATGCCACTTTTTTCGATTTAATATCCGACACCACTATTTGTCAAGGTGACACGGTACAATTATTGGCTCCTCTTGGTGACAGTTATACCTGGTCTCCAGAAGATGGACTAGACGACCCCAATAGTCAAACGCCTATGGCTAATCCAACTCAAACCACCATTTATACGATTACTGTTTTGGACCAATGTGGTACGCCAGATGCATATCAACTGACAGTAACTGTAGAAGACTGTCTCGACTGTGTAGGCAATACAGAAATTGTTGAAATTGACTCAACCTTTTTAACCTTTTGTCCAGATTCTTCTGTACAACTTCAAGCTACTGGTGCGTCCTCTTATGAATGGACAGCCGACCCAACCTTAAGCGCAACCGACATATCCAATCCCATAGTGACACCAGATACTACTACTTGGTATTATGTAACAGGATACTCTATTGAGAATTGTCCGACCATTGACTCTGTTCTGCTCTTTGCGTCTTTGCCGCCTGATGTTCCAGCAAACTGGGAAACAAACGTCTGTAATGGTATTACACAAACAGTAAACGTTGGAAACTTACCAAATGCAAACGGATGGACCTATAGTTGGTTTCCTACTACTGGATTAGACAATCCCAACATATTTAATCCAACGGCAACTGTTTCAGAAACGACCGTTTATACTGCAACGGTCATCAGTGCCCAAGGTTGTCCTGCAACACAAATCGCAACTATAAATTTCACCAACGATGTTGATAGTATTGATTTTGGAACCGTTGAAATTTGTTTTGGAGGTAAGGGTGTTTTAGATGCAAGTATAATCTCTTATGATGATTTTGAATGGGAAGACAATTCAATCCAACCGACTTTAACTGTAGATACTGCCGGAACATATAATGTACAATTATTGAATACAGAGACGGGATGTGTAGGATTTGGTCAGTTTGAGGTAATAGAGGGCGATAGAGAAATAGTGGTACAAAACAGTGTTTCTTTTTGTGAAGGAGATTCTATAGAATTTTTACCAGGAAATTTCCAAAGTTATGAGTGGGACAACGGTTCTGAAGAAGCAAGCATTTATGTTTCAAGTTCTGGGCAGTCATCAGTTACTGTAGTGGATGAACAAAACTGTATAAGTGAGCTTATTTTTCAACATCAAGTCACTCCACTTCCACAACCGACCATTATTGGAGATACCTTCTTTTTTGTTGGTCAAACGGCTCTTTTAAGTGTCAATCAAAATTACGCTGCCTATAATTGGTCTACAGGAGCAACATCTGCTCAAATTAGTGTAGCGGAAGCGGGTGTCTATACCGTTGAAGTAATCGATGATCAGAGCTGTAAAGGAACAAGTAGTATAGAAGTGTTTACCAAAAACCCAACGACCCTTTTGGTTCCAGAGGCATTTACGCCAAACAGCGATGGCATTAATGATATGTTCCGCTTAATCAGCAGCGAACCACTCAATGACTTTTCCATGAAGGTGTTTAATCGGTGGGGACAATTGTTATATGAAACAGATCAGAACGATGGTTGGGATGGAACTTTTAACAATAAAAATGTCCCCATTGGAGTTTATCTTTACTTTATTGAAGCGACAAAAAACGACGATACGGTAGAAATGTTTAAGGGGAACGTAAGTCTTATTAGATAACTGTTTAATGCGTCAATGGTTTTTTTGTTTTGTAGATGACAATCTAATTAGAAAAATACCTGAGTCATTAGACTAACTGAACTCCTGTCATATCTTAAACCTTTCTCTTTATTGGACATCTTGAGAAAAACATCGGCTGCTTTCTTTTGAAAGCGGCCATTTTTTTGCATTTTATTCTTATCCCAACAAACGAACTCGGTGAATCAATTGGTGAAAAATCAAAGCAATACCAATGTAAGCCAAGACAAATAGTGGAATTTCAGGTATCCATTGAAAAACACCCAAGAACAAAGCCCCAATCAATAAACTGGTGCCCAAATGTCCCAACCAATCCCACATTTTTTTGTGGAATTCGCCCATCTTCTGCCAACATGCCCATTTGAGTGAAAACCTTCGTATAAGCGCAACACATCGGACAATTATCGTCATAAATAATTACTTTATCTTTCATAAGCCGTCCTTTTATAAACCAAACAATAGTAGACATTCTTTAGTTTCATTATTTTCAATAAATATTGAAACTTATGAAACTAAGGTATTGTACTACTCAAATGACTATTTCAAGACAGCCTCAAACGACCAATTAGAAAATTCTGCGGTTAATTATTGTTAAGCTGTATCCTTACTTAGCTTTAAATCGTTTAATTTTATAGACTATTATCATTTTAATGAATGAGTGCTTGATTTCAAGTGCAATACATTTGTCTCAACATTCTTCATTCATCATTTCATACATGGCAACAAATACCTCTAATTACGATTTGCTGATTGGCAAATTGGACCGATTTACCCGTAAATTCTATTTCAACAAACTCATCCGTGGTACGCTTTATACGGTTGGTTTATTGGTTGGTCTTTTCCTGCTCCTAAATTTATTGGAAAGCAAACTCTATTTCAGTTCTGTCACTCGGCAAGGATTGCGTTGGGGGTATTTACTAACGGGAGCCCTTTCGTTGGGCTATTGGGTATTGATGCCTCTGATGAATTATTTTAAATTGGGTAAAATCATTTCGCACCAACAAGCTGCCGAAATCATTGGTACGCACTTTGGAGATGTACAAGATAAATTACTCAACGTCCTTCAACTAAAAAGTCAATCCGCTAATCAATCTTCTAGTAAGGAATTGATTGAAGCCAGTATTGACCAAAAAATTGATGGCATTAAATTGGTGCCTTTCCGTCAAGCAATTGATTTGTCGGTCAACAAAAAATACCTCAAATACGCTTTGTTGCCATTGCTGTTGTTGATTGGGTTGATTTTTGGTGCACCTGGATTAATAAAAGATTCTTCTAACAGACTTTTCGTCAATCCAAATTTAGAATTTGAAAAACCTGCTCCTTTTCATTTTACTGTAAAAGATGCAGACAACCTAGAGGCAATCCAGTACGACGATTTCCTGCTTTCGGCTTCCGCCGATGGTACGGTGCTGCCTGCCAATGCCGAAATTCTAATCAACGACTTTCCCTATGCCATGTCGAAAGTAAAAGATGGCTCGTTTCAATACAAATTTAATAAAGTACAAAAGACCGCTAAGTTCCGTATTCGTTCGGGTGAAATTACTTCGAAAGAATACACCTTAAACGTCATTCCAAAACCAGCCATTGCCAGTTTTACCGCAAATATGGATTATCCTCGTTATGTGGGTAAAAAGGATGAAAAGTTGACCAATACAGGTGATATGGTGGTTCCTGCTGGAACAAAAGTTTTATGGAAATTCGATGCAGAAAATACCGATGCCGTAGAAATTCGTTTTGGGAAAGGAGACAAAGCAGCGACACAAAGAAATGGTAAAAGCTTGTTTACCTATGAGCAACGTTTGATGAAAGATGCGCCTTATACCATCTTTGTATCAAGCGAGCGTGTGCCCAATGCCGATTCCATTGGCTACAACATCACCGTTATTCCAGATATGTATCCACAAATTGGTGCCAAGCAAATTGCAGATTCTACCGACAATAAACTTATTTATTTCTTGGGAGATGCACAGGACGATTATGGTATTAGTAAAATTGATTTTGTATACAACATCACGGGTGAAAATGGCAGCAGTGGCGTTGTTCCTATTGAAAAAGGAAGCCTTAATAAAACAAGCCGTTTTACCTACACTTGGGATTTGAGATCATTGGATTTAAAAGCGGGCAACAACCTAACTTATTTCTTTGAAGTTTGGGACAACGATGGCGTCAATGGCAACAAATCTGCTCGAAGCAATACAATGTCTTACGAATTGCCAAGCATTGACGAATTGGAGGCTTTGGCTGATCAAAGCAAAGAAGAGTTTAAAGATGAGCTAAAAGAAAACAAAGAAGAAGCGGAAGCACTTAAAGAGGAGTTTAAGAAAATGCAAGAGAAAATTGTCGAGAAGAAAGAACTTGATTGGCAAGATAGAAAGCAGATGGAGAAAATGTTGGAACGTCAGAAAGATATGATGGAAAACATGGAGAACGTTCAGAATAAAATGGAGGAAAACAATAAGAAAGAGGAAGAGTTTAAGAATGTTTCGGAGGAAATGAAGGAGAAAAAAGAGAAGTTGGAAGAGATGCTCAGCGAAATGTTGACAGAGGAAATGAAGGAGAAGTTAGAAAAACTTACGGAGGATATGGAAGAAATGACCCCTGAAGAAATGATGGAGGAGTTGGAAGATATGGAGCTGACCAATGAGCAGTTGGAACGTGAAATGGAACGTATGGAAGAACTCTTTAAACAATTGGAAATGGAGCAGAAGGTAGAGGAAACGGTTGAGAAATTACAAGAGTTGGCTGAAAAAGAAGAAGAATTGGCTCAGAAAACAGGAGAAAATGAAACGGGTGATTTTGAGGAAGAGCAAAAAGAACAAGAGGAAATTGCAGAGGAGTTTGAGAAAGTCAAAGAAGACATAGAAGAAATTTCTGAAATGAACGAAGAGCTTGGTGATAAAATGGAGGGAATGGAAGAGCAGCAAGAACAAGCAGAACAGGCAGAACAAGAGATGCAAGAAAGTCAGCAAGAAATGCAAGAAGGTCAGAAGCAAGATGCGCAAGAAAGCCAAGAGGACGCCGCAGAACAAATGCAACAAATGGCGCAGCAGATGCAACAGCAGATGCAACAAATGCAGCAAGAACAAGAGGGAGAAGACCTCCAAGCCATTCGTCAATTGTTGGAGAATTTAATTGACATGTCTTACGACCAAGAAGTAGTAATGGAGGACATCGCTGCGGCTTCGGTCAACACACCTGGTTATGTCGAGTATGTTCAGCAGCAGTACAAGCTCAAAGACGATTTCCAAATCATTGAAGACAGTGTGGTTTCTTTGGCAAATCGTACACCACAAATCGAAAGTTTTATCCTTAAAGAATTGTCTGAAATCGAACGAAACTTTGGGGAATCTATTGATCGTTTGGAAGATCGTAAGAAAAAAGAAGCGACAGTCAACCAGCAATACATTATGACCAGTGTCAACAACTTGGCACTGATGTTGAGTGAATCTATGCAGCAAATGCAGCAACAAATGATGTCGGGTATGCCTGGCAGCGGAAGCTGCAACAAACCTGGTGGGAGCGGTGCTGGTATTAGTAAAATGAAGAAGATGCAAATGCAACTCAATAAGCAATTGTCAGAAATGATGCAGCAGCAGCAAGGTGGAGAAAAACCTGGTCAGCAAGGTCAGGCAGGTGAGCAAAAGGGTAAAGATCCCAAAGGAAGCAGTAAGCAATTTGCAGAAACAGCAAAACAACAAGCAGCGATTCGAGAAGCCATGCGTCAACTCAATGAACAACAGAACAAAAGTGGTGAAGGCGACTTGGGTGATTTGGAAAAACTGATGGATGAGATGGAGAAAACAGAAGAGCAGTTGGTTAATAAGAACATTACTCGTGAACTCATAGAACGCCAAAAAGAAATTTTAACCCGTTTGCTCGAAGCAGAAGAGGCAGAACGTCAGCGTGAATACGACAACAAACGTCAAGGTGAAACGGCACAAGAGATTGAACGTCAAATTCCACCAGAAATCGAAGAATACCTCAAAAAGCGTAATGCAGAAGTAGAACTCTACAAAACGGTTTCGCCCGAATTGAGACCTTACTACAAATCTCTGGTCGAAAAATATTTTAAGGATATTAGTTTCTAATATTCGTTTTAAGCATTATTTACAAGCGGCATTAATTAACTCATTTGAGTTGATTAATGCCGCTTTTTTTTTATATTTGTTCTGGTTTAAAAACTAAAAATACAATATTAAGTCCTATTTGATTAAGCAGCATCAACTTATACTTACATTTTTTGAGTGGTATTTAATCAAATTATTGGTTTTAAAAATGCTCATAATATCAAAAACAACAGCAGCTTACCTAAAAGACTTGAAAATTCCTTTAAAGATTTAATACTTTCAATAGAAGGTACCTCAATACTATTTATCATATAGATTTAAAGTATTATAAAACTTTACAAACAATAATATATTTCTAACTAAATCAAACCTTTTTTGATGGAAACTAAAAAACTCTATGGATTATTCCTAAATGGAATACGCTACAACTATGTTTTAAAAGCATTATTATTAACACTTACACTCTTTTTATCTTCTAATTTAATTTATGCACAATGCCCCACATCATCTGGAGCTTTTACACAAGGAGCACTCTGTAGCGGTGAAACCTGGTCATTGGATTTTAACCATCTAGGTTCTTGCCCAAATCCTGCATCTACAATATCTGTAAATTATACTATAGATGGCGAAGCTCAACCATCATTCAATAACATGCCATGTACTAATGCTCTAGTATCACAAACCTTAACACACTCTGGATTAAATTGTGGACCTGAAATAAAAACAATCTATTTTGAAGAAATTTGTGATGTAGATGGTTCTATCATCAATTCAAATACTATTATGATTGATATTTTTCCAGTAATCCAGGAAGGAATACATTTCACTCTTCCAACGACAACCTGTGATGCTACCATCACTGATATTTGTTCGGGTTTGGAAATAGAATATTCAATAGATAATGGAGCTAGTTTTACATCAACGCCACCGGTAATATCTCCTTCTTTCACTCCAACTACTGTTAATTATAGTATTTTTTTCGACAGTGTTTTAAATTCGGACTGTGCAACAACAGGTTCCTATCAAGTCACTTGCCCGCTTCCTTGTTTGATTTATGATGCAGCGACTTGTTATGTTGAAGATTTTGACGCTGCGCAAACATCTACCAGTTGTAATAGTGGTATCTCTGAGCCAGTTTCTGGATGGATCAATACAGGCGATAGAGAATGGAATGGTGATATTGGCGGTACAGGATCTCAGGATACGGGTCCTTCAACAGATGTTACTGGTCAAAACAATTCAGGCTCTTGTCCCGAAGGCAGTACTGGAACGCAAGGAACCTATATTTATGCCGAAACTTCTTCGGGATGTGCAGGAGACTTCATTTTACAATCTCAATGCTTTGATTTAAGTAGTGCTTCTGCTTGTACCAATGTTAGTTTTTGGTACCATGCTTATGGTGACGACATCGGATCTTTTGATTTTGAATACTCAATAGATAATGGATTGTCTTGGACTTCTTTATTAAACATTACAGGACAAGTACAAACCGATGAATTGGACCTTTGGAATTTGGTTTCGTTTCCTGTTATGGGAACTCCTTTAATGGCCAATGATGTTCAATTTAGATTCTTTTATACCTCTGTGACTGAATTCAATGGAGATTTTGCCATTGATCAATTTAGAATATGTGATGCGGCCGAATTAATCATTACTGCTTCTGCTAAAACGGTTTGCTCTGCTGCTACAGCATCAGTCACCAATGGAACATCAACATTAGATGCTGGACCTGGGTTTGCTTCTTATTTATGGAGTACGGGGGAAACAACCCAAACCATCGATGTAGCTGCTGGCACCTATTCTGTAACAGCAAGCAATGCGTCAGGCTGTGATGTAACTGGGAGTTTTGAAGTTTGTGAAGAAATCTGTCCTTGTACGCCACCTACTATAACAACAACTGTTTATTGCCCTTTGGGAGATGGAAATTTTTCTATTGATGTAGCCGTAACAGATATTGGTGCTTTAAATTCAGCATATACCGTTGATGTTAATGGTCCTCAAACAAATATTTCAGCTATAGGGACTTATACCTATGGTCCATTTACAGCAGGTACTTTAATTGACGTGTTGATTAGTGGAGTAGATGATACCAATTGTGGTTATACTGAATTCAATCTTACAAATAATAACGTTGTTTGTCCGCTTCCGTGTTTGGTTTATGATGCAGCGACTTGTTATGTTGAAAACTTTGATGCAGCTCAAACTTCTACCAATTGTAATAGTGGAATAATTGAACCTGTAATGGGCTGGACGAATATAGGCAGTCTACAATGGAATGGTGATTTAGGGGGTACAGGGTCTACAAATACAGGTCCCTCAACCGATGTTACTGGTCAAAACAATTCAGGCTCTTGCCCTGAAGGAAGCACTGGATCTGAAGGAATCTATATGTATACCGAAAATTCGGGATGTACAGGAGACTTCATTTTACAATCTCGCTGTTTTGATTTAAGTAGTGCTTCTGCTTGTACCAATGTTAGTTTTTGGTACCATGCCTATGGTGCAGATATAGGCACTTTTGATTTTGAATATTCGATAGATAATGGACTCTCATGGACTTCTTTATTAAATATCACAGGGCAAGTACAAACCGATGAATTAGATCCTTGGATATTGGCATCGTTTCCTGTTATGGGAACCCCATTAATGACCAATGATGTTCAATTTAGATTTTTCTATAATGTCTTGACTACCTTTAATGGAGATTTTGCCATTGATGAATTTAAAATATGTGATGCTAGTGAATTGAACATTACTGCTTCTGCTAAAACAATTTGCTCTGCTGCTACAGCTGCTGCGACCAATGGAACATCAACATTAGATGCGGGACCTGGGTTTGCTTCTTATTTATGGAGTACAGGAGAGACCACTCAGACCATTGAGGTAATTGCTGGCACCTATTCGGCAACAGCGACCAGTACAGCGGGCTGTAGTGCAACTGGAAGTTTTGAAGTTTGTGAAGAAATTTGTCCTTGTACCCCGCCTACTATAGCAACAACCGTTTATTGTCCTTTAGTAGATGAAAACTTCTTTATTGATGTTGAGGTAACAGACTTTGGTGCTTTGAATTCTGCATATACTGTTGATGTTAATGGTCCTCAAACAAATATTACTGCTATAGGTACTTATACTTATGGTCCATTTGTCGCAGGTACTTTTATTAATGTGTTGATTAGTG
>ENA-ORXT01004701-ORXT01004701.1-marine-metagenome-genome-assembly--contig:-NODE-4701-length-13943-cov-13.144670_pt1 | contig 13943 bp, 18 predicted proteins | sample MGYA00237868_ERZ511482 | MGnify/ENA metagenome assembly ERZ511482 | reverse complement strand
TAAGGATTTTTTGGTGAAGAGTCATTTTAAAAGAAATACTCAAAAAAGTAAATAAATTTGTGAAACAGTGTATTAAATTGTTCTTTTTAAATTACTTTACAATGGAAGCAATTCAAATACAAGACAAAAACATCATCCGCATCACAGATATTCTCGAACAAATCAAAGCACTCAATAAAATGATTGATTTGTATAAAAGCGATGAGGGAAGTTCGTCTATGCTAAGTCAGTACGACTATATGAAAAGAGAATTTGTAGAGGAATTAAAACCGCTATTAAAAGGTTTTCAAATTACCATTGACGCGGCTTAGGTCGAAAAAATCATCCACCGAGATAATTTCAGGGAATTTATTTACATATAAAAATAATTAAATTGTTTTATTTTGGAAACAGACAACCATATCAACTACGTCGAATTTTATACAAAAGACCTTGAAAAGGTAAAGGAATTTTACAGCAAGGCTTTCGGCTGGACGTTCACCGATTACGGACCGACGTACACCGCATTTTCAGATAGCGGATTGGAGGGCGGATTTGAAAAAACGGACAACGAAATCGTAAATGGTGCGCTCGTTATTTTGCATCACAAAGATTTGGAAGCCATAAAAAATCACATCATCCAATCTGGCGGAATCATCTCCCAAGACATCTTTTCTTTTCCCGGCGGACGCAGGTTTCACTTCATCGACCCTTCGGGTAATGAACTTGCCGTATGGTCAAAGAATAATGAGTGAATGAGTGAATACCTCAGTCCATCAAATAGAATAAATAAATCGACATTGAACTTACTAAACGAACTCCCTACACCGAATTCCAACATCAAATCATGGTGCGCCAACTCCCAAACGCCACCCGACACCTACACAGAGGCGCAAGTCTATCCAAAAATCTCCGTCATCATGCCTTCCTACAATCAGGGGGCGTTTATTGAGGAAACTATACGCTCTATTTTGCTGCAAAACTACCCTGCGCTCGAACTCATCATCATGGACGGCGGCAGCACAGATGAAACGGTGGACATCTTGAAAAAATACGATAAATGGATACACACTTGGGTCAGCGAAAAGGACGCCGGACAAAGCGATGCCATGAACAAAGGTTGGCGTAAAGCAACCGGCGATGTCATTGCTTTTATCAATTCGGATGACTACTACGAACCGGGCGTACTGGCGCGAGTGGGTCGTTTTTTTAGTGCCGCGATGGGCAAAAATATGTTGCTCGGCAGTACGCGCGTCATCGAAAGCGACGGCAAGGAAATCAAAATCAAAACGCCTTGCAATCGCTACTCGCACCTCGCCGTCTTGGGCGGCAGACACGCCATGCCCAATAATCCCGTAGGTTATTTTTACTCACGAAAAATACAAGAAGAAGTCGGTGATTTTGATACCAAAGATCATTATTCGATGGACTACCGCTTCTTACTAAAAGCCTTCAAATCGGCTGACCACCTCACGGTCGCAAAGGCAATTTTCGGAAATTATCGCTACGACGACCACACCAAAACCTTCAATAACAACCAAGCAAAAGGCGGCGAAATTCGCCTAAAACTCCAGCGCATGGCAATAGAAGAATCCGCCGTTTTTGGAAAAAAATATATACATTATCTACAAAAAAGCCACGAACTCACCAATCGAAAATTCGCACTACCGCGACGATTCGGAATACATAAAATGCTCGCTCCACGCTTCGACAAACAATTGGAAAATATTGACAAAAGATTACTCGCACTTGAAGTAAACCCGTCAGTTTGACGGCACTACAAAACTATGGACTATCGACCATCAACTATGGACTCTAAACCATCGACTAAAATAGATATTTGTTACATCGTTTCGCATGGTTTTGCGGCGCGAATGGTGCTACAAACGGGCTTACTCAAACGTCTTCGTACCGAAGGCAAAACCGTTTCTCTCATCACGCCCGACGCCAACGATGCCAACCTCAAATTAGCCTGTGAAAGCGAAGGCATCACACTCCACGAATTTAAAAATGGCCAGCCACGTTCGGGTAATTACAACCGAATGCGAAAGTATTTTTTAGAGGATATAAAAAATAATGTCGCACTGTGGGAAAAATATCGTGTGGAGAAAAGATTTAATTTTAAACGTAGGTTGTTGGCGTATTTTGGCTATGCAATGTATCGTTTAAATAAGATTTTCCCTATCATTCGTCGCAGATTTAAAAGCTACGAACAGCAATTTTTGGATATTCCAGAAGCGCAGGATTTTATCAAAAAAATTAATCCTAAATTATTGGTTTCTACCTATCCGGTTGGTTTTGAAGAAGGCATTTTATTACACGCTGCCAATCAATTAAATATTCAAACTTGTATTCACTTATTGAGTTGGGATAATATCACTTGTAAAGGACATTTCCCGGCATTGGCAGATAAATATATCGCTTGGGGACCTGTGATGGCAAGCGAATTTGAGGAGTTTTATAGTATTGAAAAACAAAATATTTATGAATGCGGTGTACCGCATTTTGATTTACATTTTCAAATAAAAAACAAACCAAATATCGCACCTTTTATTGAAGAATTAGGTTTGGATGCGTCGAAGCCTTACTTATTTTTTGCAATGAGTTCGCCGCGTTTCGCGCCGCTTGAAATTGATATTGTCGAGCATCTCGCAGGCCAAATAGAGGCAGGTATTTTCGGAGAAAATATGCAATTCATCGCCCGTCCGCATCCACAAAATGTAGTCGGCAGCATGGCAGATACTACTTGGCTCGGACGCTTGGATGCCCTCGTAAGTAAGCGAGTAAAAATTGATTATCCGCAACTCGTAGATTCTAAATTACAGTGGAGTATGAAACAAGGTGATATGATTCGTTTATCGAATATGTTGTATGGTGCGGCGTGTTGTGTCAATTCGGGTTCTACCGTGTCGATTGATTCCTTTATGGTCGATACACCCGTTGTTATTACAGCGTTTGACGCCGATGAAGAACGCGATTATTGGTTTTCCGCGAAGCGGGTGACGGACTTTCCACACATGAAAAAATTCCTATCGTTTGGTGGCGCATCTATCTCGCGCAGCTACGATGAATTGACCGCACATTTGAAAAATTACATCGAAAATCCAAAGGCAAATTGGGAAGCCCGACAACACGCCCAATATATGGAAACCGCCAAAAATGACGGACGCGCCACCGAGCGTGTGTGTGAGGCTTTATTGGAAATTTTGGGCGATGAAAAGTTGGCACAAAAAAATGAAAATAGAACGCAGGTTCATAAGTAGTAAATGTTAAATAAGCGTCACTTTTTGAGCAGGGTATTTTTTTGTCAGACGAAGCTTATTTTGAGGAATATAGCCGAGCTACATGACGAAAAATAGCTAAAGTATGGCGAAAAAAGACACGTTCAAAAATGTCGATTATTTGATATTTACTACTTACGGATTGATTCGCCAAAAAAATCCGCCTAATCCGTTAAATCCGCCCAATCCGCGTTCCATTCTCACATCACGAACTTGAATATGGAATTGTTTTTTTGTATATTTGGAATATGGAATTAAAACTCAATATCGGTTATCAGGAATTATTGGAGTTGGTCAAACAACTACCACTCAATCAACAGGTGCAACTCAAAGCACAATTACCGACTATTCCTGAACCTAAAAAAATGGATTTAAAAACTTTATTGCTCAACGGTCCTGTTATGGACGACGAGCAATATGAGCAATTTCTTGAAAACAGAAAGCATTTTAACGCATGGAGAACATGATATGTTTGGATAGTTCGGTCTTGATAGACTACTTTCGTAAAACCAATAAAACTAATTCGTTACTTTTTAAACTTCAAGAAGAATATACCGGTTTTGCAGTATCAATTATTACCGAATACGAAATTTATGTAGGTAGTAAACCTAATCAAATGTCATTTTGGGATAATTTATTTCAAGGAATTACTGTTTTACCGTTTGATGAAAAAGCATGTATGAATGCTCTTGAGATTCATAAAGACTTGAAATCTCGCAATCAACTCATTGAGATTCCTGACTTATTCATCGCGGCTACGGCTCAATCCCATAATCTGCCGCTTGCTACAATTAATAAAAAGCACTTTGAACGTATCAAAAATTTGAATATCGTTGTGCCATAAAAAAATCCGCCTAATCCGTTAAATCCGCCCAATCCGCGTTCCATCCTACATATTAAATTTTAATTTTGAGCTTAAATTTAACCAACACATACACCATCCGCCACGTCAAACCGACGGACGTGCCGAACTTGCCGACCTTCTTCCGCGAAGCTTACGGCGAGCAATCTGTCTTTATCAGTGAGCGATTTTTGAGCTTCTATTTTGGGAGTCCTTACATGCCTGTCGATTTGGCAACGAGCCTTTTAGCGGAGTGCAAGGAGACGGGGAAAATCGTATCATTTTACGGCTGTCGGGCGTATAAATTGCAACTGTTTGGGCAGATCGTTTCGATGAGTCAAAATGCGAATGCCTACACGCTCAAAGATTGGCGACGCAGAGGCATCAGCGGAAAAATGGTCGATTATGTCCATAATAACAATGAGGGAAATTTGGCGATAGGCATGAAACCAAGCACGAAAGATTTTTATGCCAATGACGGTTATAATGCCTTCGGTGGCGACCCGATGCCGCGTTTTATTTTTAATTTAAATGAAAAAACTTATGAAATAATCGAACACATCGGGCAGGACCTTGACATGGCGCAGGACTTGCTTCCGATTCGGGCTGCCGCGTCGATTTCCGACCCGAATATTATTCAAATCACACCGGAAAATATCGCTCAATTTCAGCCGGATTGGTACATCGACTTGAAGGGAACGACCTACCGCGATATGCGCTGGCTCAAGCGGCGCTTAGTGGCGCATCCTTTTGTCAAATATGATGTTTATGGCTACGTTTCACAAGGAAAAATAAGGGCGTATGTCGCGCTACGCGAAGAAAATTTAGCACCACAAAATTATAAAATTTATCGTATCGTGGATGTGTACGGCGCACCTGCACACGTCCCTGTGCTGCTGCGTCACGCTACGCACGAGGCGTATACGCGAGGTTATATTTACATTGATTTTGCCAAAATGGGCAATATCTACGACAGCGAACTCGCCGAGTTAAATTTCACGAAACTCAACGGACAAGACGGCGCACTCATTCCCTTGGTCACCGCCCCGATTGAGAAGCGCAACAACCACGAATTTGTCTGCATCCAAAGCAAAACCCACCATAATACAATGCACCGTTTGACTTTAGATAATGCCTATTTTACGCGAGTGGATTGTGACCGCGACCGCGTGGGTCGGTTGTGGCAGATACCGGAGGAACTGCGATAGTGGATTTTTTATTTTATGAGTAAATTTATTTTATGGATAATATTGAAAAATTAAAATCTGAAATAATTGAAATGATAAAAGAGTGTGATAACGAACCTGTTATCAACTATTTTCATGCTCAATTCAAAATGTATCGGGCATTTGAAAATGAAAATCCGGGAGTCGAAGTTACAGAACAGAAACTGCGAGAAATTGTGTCAATCCACCCTTCAATATCACATAATACTTTGATAAGATACGGTAAGTTGCACACTAAATTTTTAAATTATATCATTACACAAAAAGAAGAAGTTGAACTAAATCAGTTGACTTCTACAATAGAGGAATGTGGAGAAGAACGACTGAAATATTTAGTGCATTTATCTGAATCGTGGAACGCACGACCAGATATAATTATAAGAATTTTTGGACACCCAACACCTGAAACATTTTATGCGTAACAATAAAAAAACATTCCCTAATCACCAGTCAAAAAATGAATAAAATTACGATAATCGCTTATCACTACGTCCGTGATTTGCAACACTCGCGTTATCCTGCCATCAAGGGTTTGGATGTACGTTTGTTTGAAGAACAGGTGGCGTATTTGCAGAAAAACTATCACCCGATTCGTATGGAGGAGTTGATACATTCGATAGAAACAGGCGATAAGCTGCCGCCCAAAGCTGCCCTACTCACTTTCGATGATGCCTATACCGACCACTTCAATTACGTGTTGCCTATTTTGTACAATCGCGGTTTGCAAGGTTCGTTTTATGTGCCGTGCAAAGCCATTGCCGAACACATCGTTTTGGATGTCAATAAAATACATTTCATCCTCGCGGCGGCAACGGATATTGATGTTTTATTAAATAAAATATTCAACGAAATAGACCACTATCGCGACGAATACCAACTCGAATCCAATGATTTTTATGTCGAAAAATGGATGACCAAACACCCAAAGGATACGCCGCAAGTAATTTTATTCAAACGCCTCTTACAGAAAGCGTTACCAGCTAAATTAAGGGCGATTTTAGCTGATAAATTCTTTGAAGAAGTGGTTGGTATTCCGCAGGAAATATTTAGTCGAGAATTGTACATGAGTCCCGAACAAATCCGTTGTATGCAATCCGCCGGAATGCACATCGGCAACCACACTTACGACCATTATTGGCTCAATACCCTCACGCCCGAACAACAACGAACCGACATCGGAAAAGCTCAAAATTTTCTCCAAAAAATAGGCGTAAATATGGACAATTGGACGATGTGCTACCCACACGGCGGACACAATCAAGATACTATGAACATCCTCGCAGATATGGATTGCAAACTTGCCATTACCATTGATGTAAAAATCGCCGACACCACTACATTTCACAAATACGAACTCCCGCGACTCGACACGAATGATGTACCGAAAGAGGAAAATGCGCCTGTGAATCATTGGTTTACAAAGGCATAACACGGACATTCTTTCTGTAGAAATCGAATTACGATAAATTTACTCATGTAGGGACAGGACATGTCCTGTCCCTACATGGGTTTGAACTTGCTCTTGACACTTGAACTTGAACTTAAAATCCCTTATATTTACAAAAAATAAAAAAATGAAAGCAATAAGTTTAAATTTATTACAGGAAAAATTGAAACACTACATTAATTGGGTCAGTGATTCACAAGATGTTATTGTCGTTCCTACCGATGATAAGGAGGAGGAAGCCGTAGTTATTATGACACTTCAACGGTATAATTCTTTGAACGATGAAACTGAATATTTAACTTCCTCAAATGCGAATAGAGAACGACTTGATGAATCTATACGACAAGCCGAAGCAGGTGAAATCGTACAGTTTCAACTTAAAGATTAAACCAAATGAATATATTTTTTACAAAAAGCGCATGGGAAGAATTCGAACATTGGATTGAAACAGACAAAAGCATTGTCGATAAAATTAAAGACCTCATCAAGTCAATTATTGAGACTCCATTCAGAGGAATAGGAAAACCCGAACCCCTCAAACACAAATATAAGGGATATTGGTCAAGAAGAATTACGCAAGAACACCGTTTAGTTTACAAAATAAGCGGTAAAAAAGGCGAGAACCAAATGTGTACGATTATACAATGCAGATACCACTACAACGATAAATAACTCCAAACAAAACGACATTCCATTCTTGTTTTTGAAAAATTAATCCGTATTATTTACTCGTTACTAAGCAAAGCGATTTGCAAAATCGCACTAGAATGAACTGCCCCATGTAGGGACAGGACATGTCCTGTCCCTACATGGGTTTAAATTTGCTCTTGACACTTGAACTTGAACTTAACCATGGTCACCATCATCCTACCCGCACACAATGCGGAAGATACCCTCGCCGATGCGATACGTTCGTGCCTCGACCAGACCTATAATGATTACGAATTATGGGTTTTGGAAAATGGCAGTACCGACCGCACCCTCGAAATCGCACGACAATTTGAAGGCGAAAAAGTCAAAGTATTTGCATTGGGGAAAACTGGTTTTCAGGGCGCATTGACTTGGGGTTTGGAAAATGCAAAGTCGAAATACATCGCCCGTATGGATGCCGATGATATTATGATGCGCCACCGCCTCGAATGGCAGGTCAACTTCTTGGAAAATACCAACGGCGCGATTATGCTGGGGACACATTGTGCCTACCTCACGCCCTTTGGCAGCATCCTCGAACGTAAGCCCAGCAAGCCCGACCGCCAACTAAAAATCGAACATTTCAATACCCAAAACAAACCCATTCGTAAGTACTTTGGCGACCCAACGGTGATGTATAATCGCGAAGCCGCAATCGCTGCCGGTGGTTACGACGATGATTTTACGATAGGCGACATTCCCCTCTGGATACGCATGTTGAAGGTTGGAAAATGCTTTGAATCCAACGAAATACCGTTCATTTACCGCCTCAAACCTGCCTCCATGTCGCAGGGTTATAAACCATATTTAGACAGCATCAATATTCGCAAAAAATATGCTCCCGAACAACTAAAAGATTGGCCAGAAAAGCCTCCGGCGAATTATAGTAACAAAGATTCCTTTGGTTTTTGGCGGCGCATCGCCGAATTTGCCTTACTGACCGACAACAAAAAAGAAGTCCGCCAAGCCCTCAATAAAATGATGCAAGAACCCGTCCCGTTCAAACAAAAAATAAAATCCTTCGTAGGCTTCAGATTAATGCCCGGCTTCAAAAAACGCATCCAACAAAAACACAACAACCTCGAATTTGTCCGCCGCCACGACCTCGAAAGAGACTACGCACAATATTTGTAACGAGAATACAACAACTTCAAGACAACAACACCCCAACACGACAACACATCAAAAATGAAAGAAACAATAATAGAAAAACAACGCTCGGCATTCAAAGTAAATTTCAGAGAAGTACTGGAATACCGCGAATTGCTCTGGACGCTGACTTACAGAGATTTGAGGGTTAAATACGCCCAAACGGTCATCGGATTCCTGTGGGTATTTCTCAATCCACTATTTACGTTGGTCATCCTGACTTTTGTATTTGGTACGGTAGCAAAAGTAGATACGGGAACGATTCCGCACATCATATACACCATCGCGGGCATGTGCGGCTGGACGTATTTTCAGACCGTATTGAGCACCGCAGGCAGCTCGATTATCGGCGCACAAGGCATGATTAAAAAAATCTATTTTCCGCGCCTCGTCATTCCGCTATCCAAAGCAATTACGGCACTTATCAACTTCGGAGTCGTCTTGGTTTGCTTGGGTATTATCATGGCGATTATGCGTTTTCCGCCGAGTGCGAATATCATTTATAGCCCGTTTTTTATCCTGATGGCACTCATTTCCGGCTTGGCTGGCGGTATATGGATGAGCGCACTCACGATACGTTACCGCGATTTCCAACATATCACGCCGATACTTTTACGCTTAGGATTATTCCTCACACCGATAGCCTATCCATCAAGCACCGTACCCGAAAAATACCAACTCCTCTACCACCTCAACCCAATGGTAGGCGTAGTCGAAGGCATGCGTTGGAGCCTCGTCGGGGGCGACGCGCCGAGTCAGTATGCTTATATTTCCTTTGTGTTGATTACGGTCTTGTTGGTTACTGGCGTGTTTTATTTTAATAAGGTGGAACGGGTGATGGCTGATATTTTGTAACGAAAAAACGTTAAAAAATTTAGATTAATTCATTTATTTAAAACAATAAAAGCTATTTTTGCGTATTATTTGTAAAAATAACTTCTATTATGCTAATTCAATTTTCGATTAAAAATTTCAAATGCTTCAAAGAAGAAGCTAAATTGAGCATGGTTGCTTCCAATTATGATAAAGCAACACGAGAGGAGTATAATATTTTTGAAGTAGAAAAATTCGGGTTAAGATTGCTGAAAAGCGCAGTCGTGTATGGGGCGAATGCAAGCGGTAAGACGAAATTAATTGAGGGCTTGGGGTTTATGAAAGATTTCATTTATACTTCTTCAAAAGAAAGTCAAATCAACGAAGCGATTGATACCGATCCTTTTAGATTGAACAGCGAAACGCTTGGCGAACCTTCTGTTTTTGAAATTATTTTTATCCATGAAAACAATATGTATAGATATGGTTTTGAGGTGGATAAAAAACAGGTACACGCCGAGTGGTTGTATCGAAAATCGAAGATAAAAGAAGTTGAATTATTTTATAGAGAAAATCAGAATTTTGAAGTTCACCGTACATTCAAAGTAGCTGACCTTGTAGAAAATGACCGTGTGCGCCCAAATGCCTTATTGCTTTCTGTGGCGGCTAATTTTAATGATAAAATTGCCCGAAAGATATTTGAATGGTTTAGTAATTTCAATATTATTTCAGGACTACACGAAGGAGGGTATGAACCGTTTTCTATCTCAAATATTTCCAAAAATGAGCAAAGTAAAAAAAGAACAGTCAAGTTTCTGAAAAGTGCGGATTTGAGTATTGAGGATTTAGTGACTCGTAAAACAGATGTTAGTAATTTGGCAGGAAAAATATCTGATGAAATAAAAGATTTCGTTAAAAAGCAAATAGAGGAAGGAAATGTTGCAGAGTTTACCTCTGGTGTTTCTACTTATCATCAGATTTTTGATACGAATAACTTATTATCAGATTTGACCGAGTTTTCAATGGAAGATGACGAGTCTTCTGGAACAAAACAATATTTTGCCTTATCAGGACCAATTTTAGATACGATAGAAAGAGGGACAGTTTTAGTCATAGATGAATTGGCAAACAAACTACATCCAAATTTAACTTGTAAACTTGTCGAATTATTTAATTCAAAGGAGATGAACCCGAAAAATGCCCAACTTATTTTCAATACGCACGATACGAATTTGTTAAGTTCGGACATATTCAGACGTGACCAAATTTGGTTTACTGAAAAAGATAGATATGGCGCGAGTTCTTTATATTCTTTAGGGAATTTTAAGTCGGACACCGTGAGAAAGGAAGATAATTATGAAAAAAATTACATCAAAGGTAAGTATGGTGCTGTTCCGTACTTAGGAGATTTTAATAAATTGTTCACCTTTTAAATAATTCCAAAATGAAAATGAAAAACAAAAAGGAGGAGCAAAAACGAAAGAAACAACAGCATAGAAAAGCACTAAAAGAAGCAAAAAGGAAAAGACGCGGTGAATCTCCCGATTTGAATAGGGGAAAGGCAGAAAAAACTGAAAAAGAAAAATTCCTCATCGTATGCGAAGGCGAAAATACCGAACCGTCCTACTTTGAAAAATTCAAATTGACAACAGCTACCATAAAAGCCGTCGGAGAGGGTTACAATACAGTTTCATTGGTAAAACGTGCTAAAAAGCTCTCTGAAGAGGATGACTACGACCAAATATGGTGTGTATTTGATAGAGATGGTTTTAATGGTTTTAATGATGCTATTTACATGGCTGAGGGCATGGGATTTCATGTCGCGTACTCCAATCAGGCATTTGAATATTGGTTGATATTACATTTTGAAGACCACCAAGGCGGCGGAATGGACCGCAAAGATTATTGTGCCAAATTGAATGGTTATTTGAAAAATTTTGGCGCAGAATATGATACTGACAGCAAAGAAATAACGGATAAAATTTTCAATATTTTGCTTTCAAAACAGAATGGCGAATCAAGGCAGACCTTAGCAAAAGGCAGAGCCAAGAAAATTTTGAAACATCACGAAGGTACGCCACCTGCAACAGCCGAATCTTCCACCACTGTTTTTAAATTGATAGGAGAATTAGAGAAATACGGATAAACATTAATCATTTTTCTCCGTAAAACCCTTCATAAAACAACACAATACAGTGCAAAAATATCAACTAACATACTCGCGTTCAGACTTCGCGCAGATACTCCGCAGCGTACTTCAGACGAAGGAAGCCCTGGAAATCAAGCAATTAGGAAGCTATATCAAATGGCTGTTTTTGGGTTTACAGGTCGTTATTATCGGCGGTGGACTGGCATTTTATTTTATGCAAATGAAAATAATTTTAATCATAGTCGCTGTCTTATGCTTGGCGATTATCAGATTTATCTTCCTACTCAACACCCAAATTAAAGCCAGTACAATCGCAGTCAATCAACAAATCAGCGACTACCTCAACGCCGTAGAAGCCGGCGGCGATTACCAAATCAGCTTCGATGAAAAAGGATTGACAGTATATAACAAACTCGGCATCCACCCCACAAAATGGAGCGACTACACCCGCTTTGCCGACAACAAAACCTACCTCCTTTTCAAACGAAAAACCACCGAAGAAGATATTTATATTCCGAAAAAAAGCCTTCCCTCAAATGTGTATGAGGACTTGGTGAAAACAGCAAAAACGTATATTCAAGATTAATTTTGAATGTTGAATGAGTGAATTTTGAATGATATAAAAATTTGAGAATTAATTTTTTGTAAAAAAAACATGCCTTACATCATTCAAAATTCAAAATTCATTCATTCAACATTAATCTTCGTGTTCTTTGTGACCTTAGTGGTTTATTTTTTTTCCTGCGTAAATAAACCCTCACAAAATATCGTCATTGCCACTGCCGCGAATGCTCAATTTGCTATCCGCGAACTCGTCGATACATTTACCTATCAAACAGGCATCGAATGCGACATTATCGCCAGTTCTTCCGGTAAATTAACCGCACAAATCAGCGAAGGCGCACCCTACGACATCTTTATTTCGGCAGATATGAAATACCCCGAATCGCTACACGCCAAAGGCAAAACCCTCACGCCTCCGCGTGTGTACGCTTATGGTCGATTGGTCTTATGGAGTAAAAATAAAAACACGAATTTGAGTGTACAAAACCTTCAAAATCAAAATATTAAACACATCGCCATTGCCAATCCCAAAACTGCCCCTTATGGTGTAGCCACCCTCCAAACACTCCAAAAACAAAATATTTACGAAGCGATAAAAGACAAACTGGTCTATGGAGAAAGCATATCGCAAGTCAATCAATTTGTCTATTCCGGCACGGCGGAAGTTGGCTTCACGGCAATGTCGGTCGTGCTATCTCCACGAATGAAAAACGAAGGCATTTGGATGGAAATAGAAGCGGAAAATCACGCCCCGCTCGCACAAGGCGCAACACTCATCCAACGGAAGAACACACACCCGGACGCCGCCCGTTTTTATGAATTTTTATTTTCCCCGAAGGCAAAAAAAATACTAAAAAAATACGGTTATACGACACCGTAGCGTAAGCGTCTCGCTTGCGTCCACGTAACGTAAAGAAAATTCATGAATTTTCTCTACGTTACGCACTGTTTGTGCAGGTAGTACGTGGATGCAAGCCGGAGGCATTACGCTACGGCTGCTACGTTGGCAATTATGCAATGGTCACCAATCATACTCACCTTCAAATTAGCGTTCATTACGACGCTGATATTGTTCGTCATTTCGATACCTTTGGCAAATTGGTTGGCGTTCACCAAGTCGCGTATCAAGCCTGTCGTGGAGACGCTCGTGAGCATGCCTTTGGTCTTGCCTCCGACGGTTTTGGGTTTCTATTTGCTCATCGCATTTAGTCCTTCCAACTCGGTCGGGCAATGGCTTGATGAGGTGCTGGGCTTGCGGTTGGTTTTTTCATTTGAGGGCTTGGTATTTGCATCGGTCATATATAGTTTGCCCTTTATGGTGCAGCCTATTCAGGCAGGTTTGAGCAATCTACCGACCTCGCTACGTGAGGCAGCGTACACACTCGGCAAGTCGCATCAGACTACTTTAATACGTGTTTTGTTGCCCAATATTAAGCCTGCTTTGCTGACGGGCGTTGTCCTCGCATTCGCGCATACGATAGGCGAATTTGGTGTGGTGCTGATGATTGGCGGCAATATTCCCGACAAAACCCGCGTTGCGTCAATCGCCATTTACGACGAAGTAGAAGCCATGAATTATGGTATAGCAAATGCCTATTCGCTCTTCCTTTTCGTGGTGACATTTGTGATTTTATTGGTGGTTTATTCTGCGAATAAAAAGTAGCACAGGCTTCCAGCCTGCACTGCGTTAGGGAAGAGGAAGAAAATAAATGTATATTCTCGACTTATTCTTTTTCCTTTATACTTCACCAAATTTTCCTTAAATACAGCGAGTATTCGCGTCAAATTTGGTTCGTCTAAAGAA
>ENA-ORXT01004699-ORXT01004699.1-marine-metagenome-genome-assembly--contig:-NODE-4699-length-13948-cov-3.253334_pt1 | contig 13948 bp, 7 predicted proteins | sample MGYA00237868_ERZ511482 | MGnify/ENA metagenome assembly ERZ511482 | reverse complement strand
ATGGTCTACTAAGATGTCAGGCACTCCAAAGCGTTTGACAGGTACGTGAATATCTTGGTCTTGGAGAGCTTCTAAGACTGCCGAACCAAAACCACCCATCAGACAACCTTCCTCCATTGTAACTACCTTACCAATCTGCTTGGCTAGAGGAGCAATAAGATCTGTATCCAATGGTTTGACAAAGCGGGCATTAATTACCGTCGCTTCAATACCGTGTTCGCTTAGTATTTCAGCTACCTGCATGGCGGGATATACCTGAGTACCATAACCAACTAAGAGAAGATCGTCACCGCTGCGAAGAATCTCTCCTTTGCCGATTTCGATTGCTTCCCATCCTTCTTCCATCAAAGGTGCGCCAACACCATTACCGCGAGGATAGCGCATAGCGATCGCGCCTTGGTCATAGTTAACGCCAGTAACCACCATTCTTTGTAATTCTGCCTCATCTTTAGGAGCCATAATTACAATGTTGGGAATACAGCGCAGATAAGCAATATCATACATTCCTTGGTGAGTTGGGCCATCTGCACCGACAATTCCTGCTCGATCTAAACAGAAGAAAACAGGCAATTGCTGAATACAGATATCATGGATAATCTGGTCATAAGCCCGCTGGAGAAAAGTGGAATAAATTGCCGCCACAGGCTTCATACCTTCGCATGCCATGCCCGCTGCTAAAGTTATCGCGTGTTGTTCGGCGATACCCACATCAATATACTGTTTGGGTAACTTACGCCCTAAGATATCCAAACCCGTTCCTATTGCCATTGCAGCGGTAATACCGACGATATTGGGATCGTTTTCAGCCAAGGTAGTCAGAGTATCGGCAAACACCTTGCTATATTTAGGAGGCTTGGGCTTCGTTGCGGGGATAGCTTTACCTGTAGCTAAATTGAAAGGACTTTGAGCATGATAGCCCACCTGATCCTTTTCCGCGATCGCATATCCTTTGCCTTTTACAGTTGCCACATGAACCAACACGGGACCTGGTACTTTATGCGCCTGTTTGAAAGTAGAGATTAATTCTTCTAGATTATGACCGTCAATTGGACCAAAATACTTAAAGCCTAATTCTTCAATTACCGCACCAACTTTAGGCACAGCCAAACGCTTCATGCCTTCTTTCACTCTTTCCATTTCAGGAGTTAGAGATTCACCCACGAAAGGTAGTTGTTTGAACTGTTCTTCCAAGTTATCAGAAAGAAACTGTACGGGGTCAGATAGACGAACTTTGTTGAGGTAGCGAGAAATTGCTCCAACATTAGGAGAAATAGACATCTCGTTGTCATTCAAAACTACCATCAGGTTGGTGTTGGGTAAATGCCCTGCGTGGTTAATCGCCTCAAGTGCCATTCCCCCTGTTAAAGCACCATCGCCAATAACAGCGACACATTTAAAATCCTCACCTCTAGCATCCCTAGCCATTGCCATTCCCAAGGCTGCGGAGATACTTGTCGAGGCGTGTCCTGCACCGAAGTGGTCAAACTTATTTTCCTTAATTTTAAGATAGCCTGCTACACCACCTTTCTGGCGTAAAGTATTAAAATCTTTGTATCTACCAGTCAGTAGTTTATGGGGATATGCCTGGTGTCCTACGTCCCAAGTGACCTTATCTCGATCTAAATCTAAAGTTTGATATAGAGCAATAGTTAATTCCACCACACCTAGCCCTGGCCCCAAATGACCCCCGCTAGTAGCAACGGTTTCTAGATGTTTTTCTCTTATTTGGCGGGCGACGTCCTCTAGTTGGCGGAGTGATAGACCGTGCAACTGGTTTGGGTGAGTTATTTCGCTTAAATGCATACTGCCGTATTCTCTAATAAAAGATTATTTATTTTCTTAGTTGAGATAATTATCCTACTTTCTCCGTACATAAAACCAAAGTTAGATACTTTTCTCAATCAAATCATAGGGTTGAAAATATTTTAAAACTCAAAAATTGCTGTAGCTGTCACGATTAAATTTTGCTATACCAAGGTGGTAAACTTATGATGCTCTGTAGCAAATGAACAATATTTTATACGACGAAGTACCGTCTATAGACTTAGGCGACTTTACTTCCAATGACCCCAAACGCAAAGCAAAGTTTGTGCAAAGTCTAGGCGAAGCTTATCAAAATATTGGCTTTGTGGCAGTTAAAAATCATGGTTTAGCCGATAAGCTTACAGCAAATTTATATGCTTCAGTTAAACAGTTTTTTGCTCTGCCAGAAGCAACTAAAACAAGGTACGCAATCAAGGATTTAGGAGGACAACGAGGCTATACCGCTAAAGGCAAAGAACACGCCAAAGGTAGAAGCGTTGGCGATCTTAAAGAGTTTTATCATGTAGGACAAGAAGTTTCGGCTAATAAAGAAAGTTTAGGGTATCCTGCCAATATTTTTCCTCAAGAAGTACCAGAATTTAGTAAATCTACCGTAGAAGCGTTTCAGACTTTAGAAACAGCAGGGATTCAAATCTTACGAGCGATCGCTTTATACTTAAATCTAGATGAATTTTACTTTGATGACAAAGTCAGTCAGGGTAATAGTATCCTCCGCGCAATTCACTATTTTCCTCTAGATAATCCTCGAAATGTGCCAAAAGATGCGGTGCGCGCTGCTGCTCACGGAGATATTAATCTAATCACCTTACTCATGGGAGCAAGTGCTGAAGGACTACAGGTTTTGCGCCGAGATGGTGCATGGATACCTGTAACTGCCCTAAGTAATCAGATAGTGGTTAATGTTGGGGATATGTTAGAACGATTAACCAACAAAAAACTGAGATCGACCGTCCACCGAGTAGTAAACCCGCCTTCAGAATTATTAGCTACTCCTCGTTATTCTATTCCTTTCTTTTTGCATCCTAAATCAGAAATGGATCTCGCCTGTCTACCTTCTTGCATTGATGACCAACATCCGAAACAGTTTGAAGATATTACCGCAGGAGAATTTCTTAATCAGCGTTTACGGGAAATTGGATTGATCAAATGATTAGCCTGAGTTCGAGTTAAGCATATTCTTGTCCCGAACTCAGGTTAATCAATAATCATTTATTCAATCCAGTTCTTAGCTCTAGTTACCGCTTTTGACCACATGGCAAAATTATCCTGTGCCTGAGACTGCCCCGCGCCTGGCTCAAATACCTTATCTACCTGGCGATCGCTAATTAGCCGATCGTAATCATCCCAAAAACCTATCGCTAACCCTGCGCCAAAGGCTGCCCCTTGAGCCGTGGCATCCAGTACCATAGGACGTTCTAAGGCTACTCCCAAGGCATCTGCTTGGAACTGCATTAAAAAGTTGTTTTTGGCTGCACCACCGTCAATTTTGAGCAGGGAGACAGGCTTATCGCTGTCTTTGTTAACTGCATCTACTACTTCTTTAACCTGATAGGCGATCGCTTCCAAAACTGACCTGACCATATGTTCTTTCTGCACTCCGCCAGTGATGCCTAGAAACGCACCACGAGCTTTCATATCCCAATGGGGCGCACCCAAACCGCTAAGGGCAGGAACAAAACAAACCCCATTCGTGCTATCTACACTATTACAAAGGGATTCTGTTTCGGCTGCATTGCCAATTAGTTTTAAGCCATCTCGCAGCCATTGAATTGCTGCCCCTGTGGTAAAGATTGCTCCTTCTAAAGCATAGTTAGTTTGTTCTTTGGTACTCCATGCCACAGTAGAAAGGAGTTTGTTATTTGACCTAGTCACCTTTGTACCTGTTTGAGCTACCAAAAAGCAACCCGTACCATAGGTACACTTAAGCAACCCAGGGCGATCGCATCCATGAGCAAACAGAGAAGCCTGTTGGTCGCCAAAGATAGCTGCAACGGGAATTTCTACACCTAATATATCGGCATCAATCTTACCAAACAGTCCCATGCTGGGTTTTATTTCGGGCATAATTTGCCGAGGAATGTTGAATAAATCTAATAAGGAGTCATCCCAGTTTCCCGTATCTAAATTCATCAGCATAGTACGGCTAGCGTTGCTAATATCTGTAGCATGAACCTTTCTGCCTGTTAGATTCCATAATGCCCAGGTGTCTATCGTACCTGCCATGACATTATCCCAGTTAGTGTCGGGTTTGTTTTGTTTAACCCAATCAATTAACCAAGACAGCTTAGTCGCAGAAAAATAGGCATCTAATACCAAACCTGTCTTTTGCTGAACATCTTCGGCTTTACCTTCTGCTTTTAAGCGATCGCATCTATCCGCAGTTCGTCGATCTTGCCAGACAATAGCTTTGTTTAAAGGTTCGCCTGTCGTCTTATCCCAAAGCAAACAAGTCTCTCTCTGCACAGTTAGACCAATAGCAGCAATTTCGGCTGCTTGTGCTTTGTTATCGGCAACTACTTTGGCGATCGCCTCAAACACATCTTGCCAAATCTCCGCTGCATCATGTTCTAACCATCCTGGCTGGGGATAATGCTGGGTTAATTCTTTATAAACTTGACCGACGACATTCCCTTGGCGATCGAATAGAATTGCCCTATTTCCTGTAGTACCCAAATCTAGAGAGAGAATATACTTTTTGTCGGTCATGAAAAACACCAAAATTCTGCTTGTTATTGTAGGTTTACAGCAAAGTCTTGGCTTTATGATATTTCGTTAGATTTTTTTAGCAATCTGGAAAGGCGATCGCTACATTATCGACAAAATTAAAGCTCTAGACTACAGAAAGCTTCCATAATTGTCTAGAGCCATATATTTTTAGTGAGATCTTACTTATTTGGTGCAGGCTGGCTACCGCTAGGAGTAGTGGTAAACAAGCTATTGTATGTGTTGTATACAGCCTGGCTCAGAGGAGTCAAAATATTAGTGATAAACCCTTCTACGGTGTCGGGTGCTGGCTGGGATGCCACTGGCTGCTGTTGAGGTAGAGGTTGGGCGGCGGGAGTATTAACTTGACCAGAAGTTTGCCCAGGAAGATTGGTAGTAGGCAGAGTAGCAACATTTTCTAATACTTGAGGATTAGGATTATTACTCATATAAATATGCTGAATGGCACTACCTTGATAAAGACGTTTGGTAAACTGCCAGTCGGGATCTAGTTCTATTTTCATAGGAGACTCTACTAGCCCGCTGGTACGTCCGATAACTAAATCGGCTTGACCAGGATCTTTATGATCGGCAATTAACTGTAGCTGTCCATTGCTTTCGACCAGGTTTAGGGTATAGGCTACCTTGTCATCTGTTCCATTAACTCTAAGGGAATAACCATTAGTATCAACTGCTTTAAGACAATCATTGGTATGGTCAAAATTGAGCAATTTTAAGTCTACAGTAGTAGGACTGCTACCAGATTCACTCCAACAAGATTGTTTACCTGGGACTTGCTCAATAATTGCTAGCTTATATTTTCTATAGTTGTAAGGGACTGCTACTGCTACAAATTGGCTTTGATCCACTGCAAATTCATCGAAGTCAGAACCATAAGCGGGTTGCAGAGGAGCGATCGCGCTTATGCCCATAGTTGTTACAGTTGCCAGGGCTATAGGTAGAGATAATTTCATATTTCAATTAATTAGGTAGTGTAAGCTTTGAATTTAATAATATGTATTACTTTGAATATTAAAGCAGTTTTATAAAATTAAGATAAGTAATATTAGACACTTAAAACATTAACTGCTTATTGTTTGTAGACGATTAATCATCTACAAATTGCCGTTTCTACACAAAATTTTACAGATTTTACCTTTAATATACTACAAAAATAGTGCTGCAAGCTTTATTTACTAACGCTCACTTTTATAATGGTCTGAAGACAATTTCTTCTGCCTCCTTTAGTTAATAAGAGAGGCCCGAAGATGGATGAATTTATTTCCAAGTTGCTAGATCGGGAGTGGCTAACAAGGCTTTACTCAAACTGTCATGGATTAAACTATTTGTAGCTAAGACGCGACCAGAACTAATATCTAATGGGCTACCATCATAAGCTGTGATTTTGCCTCCAGCTTCCTCTAGAATGACGATTCCTGCTGCCATATCCCAAGGCTGAATTCCGCGTTCCCAATAACCATCAAGTCTGCCACAGGCGACTCCAGCCAAGTCCATAGAAGCACAGCCAAGACGACGAACACCCTGAGTTAAATGAGTCAGGTGGCAAAACTCGGCATAATTATTATCAGTGGTTTCCCTGCGATCGTAAGCAAAGCCAGTAATCAATAGGCTTTTACTCAATTCTTCTGTATCAGACACTTTTATCGGACGACGATTGCAGGTTGCACCCAAACCTTTGGCAGCGCGAAACAATTCATCACTAAAAGGATTATAAACCGCACCAACGGTAGGAACACCATCGACCATTAAGCCTACTGAAGTAGCAACTAGTGGTAAACCATGAGCATAATTGGTAGTACCGTCAAGAGGATCTATCGCCCATAAATATTCACTATCAGCATTACCCAATGCGCCCGATTCTTCTGCTAAAATTTGGTGATCTGGTAAATGTAGATTGAGTACTTTTAAGACTGCTGCTTCTGCCAGCTTATCTGCTTCAGTTACTAGATCTCCCTGGCGACCTTTTTCTTGAACATTGTTAAATTTACCCCAACGATCTTTTAATACTGCACCCGCAGCCAAAACTGATTCGGTAGCGACATCTAAGAAAATTTGCAGTTGTTCTTGGGTAGGTTGAGTCATTTCAGTTATCAGTTATCAGTTAGCAGTTAACAATCGTTCGTCCCTATAATTAACGCTAGTATTTGTGGTTAATTATTTTGTCTGGGAACGGAATTGATTTGGAGTTTGCCGTAGTGCTTGCTGAGGATTCCAGATTCCGTAACCCATCAGGCGAGCATACTCTTGAGCATCCATAAGCAGCTTACTATATGAATGGGGATATTCTGTATTTGCCAAGACACAACCTTCTTTAACTAGCTTTTGGCTAATTAAAGTTTTGTCCTGCCAGATGTGGGCATTAATGCGATTAAAGCGATCGCTCTCTAGACTATCGGTTTCTATACTGACTGGCAAACCAACAACTAATTCTTTCAATCTTGCTTTAGCTGTTTTTCCCCAGGGAGACTGTCGTAAATCGGGCGCATCAATACCAGTAATTCTGACTTTTGTTACTGCTGATGTTTGGGCTAAAACCATTTCCACAGTTTGACCACTAAGTACTCGCGTTACCTTACCTGAGTGTAGAATAGTTTTTTCTTGGTTAGGACTACAGGCAAATAAAAAGATTAGACAAGAAAAAATTGATAATAATTTCAACACTATAAATGCGATCGCAATTAGATGTTTTTAAAAATTCAAATTAATCATAATGACGTTGAAAGCGATCGTCAAAGTTGGCTTTCTTGGTTTGATTGCATTGGCTGCATAAAACTTGCAGGTTACTAATATCGTTACTACCGTCTTTTGCTAAAGCAGTAATGTCGGTAAAGAATTCATATTGACGTGATGAGGATGTACTACTTTACCTAGAATTCCCTAAGATTATTGCTAATTCATCATCTCAATCAAATTACCTAAAACTATGATAAAAAGATAGTTTTTATTTCTATATTTTGTTGAATTTCTGTGAATGTCAGTGGATTCGTCATGGTAGTTTGTCTTAGGCTGAAAATACAATTGTAAATAAATTGCTAACGTAGTTACTTAACTTAATTTCATTTAAATAAACAGTTTTGACCAATAATTGTAAAGCGATCTCCCCAGGAAAAAGCGTCAAGTCTTGGCAACAGTTTGGCTTGAACTTAGCTTCTCGTATACATGGTGGACGAGATGTTGTCATGGCGATCGATTTAACCGAAAGCGTTGGTTTAAATCTAGAAGGGCGTTTGCGCTTGATTCAGATTATCGAGGATAGTTTGCAGTCGGGAGACACAGTTTATGTTGTTCCCTTTGCGTCTAAAGTCAATCCTCTACAGTCCGATATTAATTCTTTAGCAGCACAACAGGGGATTGAATTCAAAGGTAAACCAGAAAACATCGAACAGATTTTAAATGTTCTGCCTTTTGAGTCGGATATTAACCTAAGTAATACGGATATTCAAAATGCTGAGTTGTTTACTTATCGAGGATTAGCACAGCTTAATCAGTGTCGTCTTAATAATGGTAAGACATCAAAACCTCAGTCTGTTGTCTGGCTGACGGATGCACCTTTATCAACTGCGCCTGGGATTGATTCGGCTACTTGGGTGGAGACTCCTGCAAATAGCCCTTTTCGGCGGGGTGATTCTGCTGCTAGTAAAGCGAGGCAAAGTTGGCTAGAAGCTTTACCTATAAAAAAGCGATCGCAGACTATTACCACTGATGATAATCGCACCTATGAACTCTCTATAGTAGATATTCCACCCACGGTACAAGAATTTTGTACCCCCGCACCGGGAGGAAAAGAAACCTGTTTAGTTACGCCCTATGTTTTAAAATTGCTAGCGTTACCTACCTTCATAATAATTATCTTATTAGGAACTGTTGGTCTTGTTACCAAGCAATTTATAAGTCTTAAGAAGAAATGGAAAGTTAAAATCAGCTTTCCATCAGATGATGATCTAGAACCACAAACTTGCTATTTAAAACACAAGCAAAAGATCACAATTGGAGATAATGCTTCAAATGCTGTATTTTGTCCTGGAGAAGATACTAGAGGATATTTGATTAGGAGAGGTAAGAAAATATATTTAAAGCCAACTAATAACCAGCTTCTTTTATATAGAGATGTGGAGTTAAATAAAGAAACAGAAATTACTCGCGATCGCTTTACGATTAATTGTCCTTGGCAGGGAAAGGATTTTGAGATTGATTTAAAAGTTTTTAGATAGACTCAACTTATAAGTAACTATTATAGACAATCAAAAATATGAAATTTGAAGAAGCTCAATCAAGAAAAATTAACCGTACAATTTGTATTGGTTTAGGCGGCACTGGGCGAGATGTTTTAATGAAAATTCGACGTTTAATTGTCGATCGCTATGGAGATTTTAAGCAGCTTCCTGTAATTAGTTTTGTTCATATTGATACGGATAAAGCAACCAGCAGTATTACGGGATTGCGTACGGGCAACACTTATCATGGTGTCGATCTGCGCTTTAGCGATGCAGAAAAGGTGGCAGCAACAATGACGCGAGCCGAAGTTGATAATTTTGCTAAAGAAATTGCCAGAAGAGGACATAACTATGATGGTTCACCTGGAGTTTATAGTAATATTTCTAGTTGGTTTCCACCACAGTTGTTAAAGAACTTAAAAGCGATCGACGAAGGCGCACAAGCAATTCGTCCTGTAGGTAGATTGGCTTTTTTTCATAACTATAGAAAAATTAAAGCTGCTATCGAATCAGCAGAGCAAAGAACCCGTGGTCATCAAGCTTTTATGATCCGCAATAATTGGAATGTCGAAAATAAATTAAATATTTTTGTTGTTGGTTCTTTGTGTGGTGGAACTGGTAGTGGAGTATTTTTAGATGTCGCTTATTGTTTGCGCAAAATGTATGGTAATGATGGCGCACAAATTGCTGGATATTTTGTAATTAGTCCCGAACTTTATGGTAACGCTCCAGACAAAAGTGCTAATACTTATGCTGCATTAAAAGAGGTTAATTATTATGCTACTACGGGGACAACCTTTAAAGCAGAATATGACCTACAAAATTCAGAATATGTAAAAGAAGAACGTCCACCTTTCGAATATATTTATTTAGTATCAAACCGCACTGCAAAAGATTATCGAATCTTGGAAAAAAGCAAGCTGTGTAATATTATTGCTCATAAAATTACGTTGGATTTTGCAGGAGAACTGTCACCAATTGTCACAGCACAAAGGGATAATTTTCTGCAACATATGATCCAAACAGATGAACATCCTCGTCCGAACACTCAGCGTTATTTAACTTTTGGTTTAGCGCAAATTTATTTCCCTCGCGATGTAGCAGTACAGGTATCTCTTAACCGTATCAAAATTAAATTGGTTGACTTTTGGAGGCAGGGTGAAGGGCAAAGTGCCGATCCTAGCAATTTACTAACCAGCTTTCTAGATCGTTGGTACGATCGCGACAGTGATGAGAATGGATTTGTTAATAAATTGGATCGCTCCACTACTGACGGAAGCAAAACTTTCAGCAATGCTTTAAGTATGTGGAAAAACCGTCTAGAAAATAATATCTCTGAGATTCAAAATCGCGATGAAAGACAAGAGGTAATTGCTCAGTTAGGTAGAGAGATTCGTAGTGAATTTCGCAAGGTACAGCCAGGAGAAACTGAAAGCAGTAGGGGACTATGGTTTACTAGCCTACTTCAGCAACGCGATCGCCAAACCGCTGAATATATTAAAGATATCGATCGCTATTTAGCTGAATTACTCAATCCCAGCAACATCAACTTTTCTTTAACAAATGCTCGTGGGTGGTTGGAAGCCTTGGCAACTGAGTTAAACAAGTCTTATCGAGAGTTAGAAGATCGCATCAGCAGTTTGGGAACAACACATTCTCTAGAAGCTGTTGAAAGAAAGTGGAAAGATACCCAACAAACTATTGAAGATATTGAAGGAAAAAGAGCATTTATTCCCAGAGATAAACAAAAGACTAGTCAAGTACAGGATGAAGCTAAAAGAATAGTTGGGCAAGTTAGTAAACTCATCAAAGATAACTACAACTCTTCTTTATTTCGTGAAGCATTAATTATTATCAAGGAATTAAAGCACCACGTAAGCGAACTAACAACTAAAACAAGCAGCTTTAGCAATCTTTTAAGTAATGTTCGGGTGGCTTATGAAAAAACAGAAAACGATCTCAAACTATTAGATGTTGATGATATGAGTGGAGAAGCCATCTTTGCCGATGCTGACACCGACACCTGTTATCAAAACCTGTTACCCGATCGCGATCGCACTGCTCAATTAGCCTTGGTTAGTAGTAAAATCACCGAAAAGGTAGGTTTGGAGAAGTCTTTAGCTAGCTGTTTAGATCGTGGAGTAATAGACGAGCAAAATTTGGAGGAACAGATTAGTTTAGTAGTAGACGGTATGTTTGGCTCAAGGAGTCTTGCTACAGTACAGTCGGCTGTTAAACGTTTCTTAGAAAGTTATTCCTTAAGCGATCGCGCAGTACGTCTAGAACAAATTATACGCGAGTCTGAACCTTTATTACCCCTTAATACCAGCGATCCTTATTTCTTCAATGATACGGGAAAAAGTTCGAGCGTTATTGGGTTCAAAGATACTGACAAACCAGAAATCACTCAGTTTAAAAACATCTTATTCAAAGACTTGGGTATTGGCGATAGCGATCTTAAACCGATTCAAGCCGAAGACGAAATTATTTTAGTCAAAGAATATGCTGCATTTCCCCTGCGGTTAATTCAGGGTTTATCACAAATGCAGGCGCACTATCAGCGTCAAAAAACTCATGGAAAAGGCTTTCTACATAACGACTATCGCACCCAGTTTATTGATATTATTCCTCCCGACGCAGGAGAGATTAATAACCTACAGGATATCTTCTATCCTTCTCTCGCATTTGAGTTGCTTCCTTTCGACGAACAAACTAAAGAGTATCGCTTTGAATATTACGATAGCTTTCGCGACGAACACCAAATTACTTCTCTTAGCTATGTCTGGGATGAGGCTTTAGAAAAGCTAGCTAGTTTAGAAGATATGGTGTCGGCTTTAGATGAGAAGCTAAAACAGACGATCGCAGATATTACTAATAATCCGCAAAAGTGGAATAGCCACTATTTACCCAAGTTAAGGCAGTTTGTCACTACAGTTGATACTTTATCAGAAAACGACCCCAACTATCTTTATAAGGAAATAGTGGTGGGAACAAGAGGCGGTATGCAGCAGCGACAGCAAGACGGTATTATCAATCGTTTTTGGCATAAAATGCTTGATATTGTCGAAGCAGAACAGAAAAAGCAGCAGTCGCAGCAATTAGCAGCAAATTCAACAGGCGATCGCTTGTTGACTCAAGGAGATACTAGCGAAAAAGATAATGAGATCAATGCTGAAATTGAATTTGACGACAGCAGAGATATTAATTCGGTAATAGACGGCGAACTTTCTGGAGATGACGGGGATATTCAAGAAATATCTAAAAAACTAGAGAAGCTTAGAAAATTAAAAGAAAGGGGAGTAATCAGCGAAGAAAACTTCAAAGTCAAAGAAAAAGAATTGTTAGATCTTTTCCTATAAAGACGATTGCAACAGTTATGTGTTGTACGGAAGATAGATAACCTCAAATTAGCTGTATTTTTTAGTTCTTAAAAACGATGTCAGAGATTCTAGAAGTTTTTCCCGTTGAGCTACTGTTATTAACAATAATATTAGTAATTATTCCTACTATACTAGCAGCATTGCTTAGGCATTCTTTATATCGCTACTTAATTGATTCGGCGAACAAAGTTTCTCGCCTACTTACCCAAGGTAATAGAGGAAAGCAGCCCACAATTGTTGGTAAATTAGAAGATAGATTTAAGCTGGCTAGCGAAAACCTTGAACAAGTAAATACCATGGCATTAATTGATGGTTTATATGGTCAAGAAAAACTTAGCTTTTTTGGCATATCCTTACGTTGCGAACAATGGGATTACTTTTGCCGAACCCTGCCTAACTTGTTACTAGCATTTGGCTTACTGGGAACTTTTATTGGAATTAGCTTCAATTTATATAATCTTAGTCAAACTATTAGCCAAACTGGAGCAAATGCTGACGATGTAAACTACTTAGTATCCCAATTACAAGTCCCGTTGCAGAATATGGGAATTGCATTTTTCTCTAGTTTAATTGCGATCGCCTGTAGTTCAATTTTGATTGGAATCAACTTAAGGTGCAATACTAGCTTTGCTAAATCACTTTTAATTAGTTCTTTAGAAGACTATCTTGATAACATTTTTAAAATTAATGTTCAGGGAAACACTCGTTTAGATAAAGCTGTTGATCGCATGGTTAAACAGCAGGAAGAATTTTTAAGTCGTTTCCATGAAAAAGTAGGACAGGTATTAGAAACTACTATCGGCAGTGCTGCTAACAAAATGGTGACCGCTAGCCAAGGTTTTCAAAATAATGTTGACAGTATGGTTAGCAGGTTTAATGACATATCTAGTTCGATGGCGGTTAGTACAGATAGCTTTCAAGAGTCGGCATTGAGCTTAGAAAAGCAAATAGAAAATGTAACTAGAATAGTCCCAAAGTTTGAAACCGCAGCTAATAAAATAGATTCAAGCTCTACTCTATATTTGCAGGGCGCAGAAAAAATAGAGCAGAGTAAATTTTCAGAAAACTTAGAAAATATTACTAAAGACTTATCTGATACTTATAAATCCTTTTCTAAGTCAACGGCTTTCTTGGGTAATCAAGTTCATAAAATAAGCGAAGGTAATCAGCAAATAACTGAATTAGCACAACAGGTTTATACTCATTTAGAAACATCTTCTAGCCGCTTACAAGATAGTTCACTGGGCTTTATTGAAGCCGCAGAAACATTTAAAGAAAGTGACTTTGCGAATCAACTAACAACTGCTACCAATCAACTAATAACAGTCCCACAGCAATTCCATGAATCAACCGCCATCCTTCATAGATCGACTGATGCTCTGGGTAAAGCGATTAATAATATCAATACTTCTACTCAAGGAACAAATACTCTAATTGAACAAGTAAATAATCTCAATCAACACTCAAGCCAACTTTTAGAAAAAAGCGATCGCAATGTTCAACAAGAAATTACCGAACTAAATCGCATGGTAAATGTTTTAAGCCAACATAAAGAACAAGTTAACAGCAGCATTAGCAATTTTGGCGGAAAAATACTTACTAGTTTTAAAGAGCAAACAGACAACAGTATTGTTGAACTACAAAACCTGAATACAAGAATAAACAATAGCTCAAAGTCGTTTCAATTGACTCAAGTAGAAATAGCCAAACTAACCGCAACCCTCACAAACTATTTAGACAACTTCAATTCTATAAATTCCTGGGCCATCATTGAAATCATAATTAATCACTTCTTCAGCGATAGAA
>ENA-ORXT01004698-ORXT01004698.1-marine-metagenome-genome-assembly--contig:-NODE-4698-length-13950-cov-48.410365_pt1 | contig 13950 bp, 13 predicted proteins | sample MGYA00237868_ERZ511482 | MGnify/ENA metagenome assembly ERZ511482 | reverse complement strand
CGGATTTGAAAATGATAGCGTGTACTTCAGGTGGTACTATTACTATAATGCCCCATTACTTGAATCTAGTATTTCCCGACCTGACTTGAGCCAAGCTGAATGCATTGTGGCGTCTAATCAAGTGGTGATGTATGCAATTGCTGAAAATTCGGTTCCAGAAGTATCATCAGCACAGATAACCGATTCAAGTAGTGATGAAGGCAACGGAGCGATATCGCTTGTGACATCTAATGGATCAGGCAATTATGAATACTTGTGGAGCCATGGTGCATCTGGAGCTTCGATAACTGACCTGGAACCTGGTGAATATACGGTAACAATAACTGACTTGGCTTTTTGTTCTCCTCCTATCGTTGAGACTTACATTGTGGGTGAATTGACCTCGACAAGTGACTTTTCAATTGATGGGAGCATACTATCTATGTATCCCAATCCATCTGATGGCCAGTTTTACATAACTACGGATAGAGATTTAGGTCAAATTCAAATAACAATATACACAATGACTGGTAAGGAATTATATAATAAAAATGAAATTCTCAATGAATCTTCAGAAATAAGAATCGACCTTTCTGCTCCTGAAGGCTTTTATATATTAAAAGTTTCAAATGGTGAAAGTATAAGTACACAAAAATTTATAATAAGGAAAAGTTAAGTTCATTATTTTTAAGCTTCACTTTCTGCCTTTTTTTTGGTAAAATGTGATTTAATAAACGCATGTCAGGTTATGATCTTATCCAATAAACACTATTTAATTGTTTTCTTATTTCTTAATTCTGTACTTGCGTTCAGTCAACACCAATACCAACTCGAATTCACCACTATATCTCAATCAGAGTTAAAGTCTGAATTTAGTTTAAAGAAGGCGCTTGGTGTACATCCTCAGAATTCACTATTACTACAATACAATCACATTGATGGACTAAACATCAATCATAAAAGGTACAAGCAAACCATCGCAGGCTATCCAGTCGAAGGTGCGGTTATAGCTACTCACCAATATGAAGACGGAAAAACAACAGCTAATGGACTATGGCTCACAGATATGAATCCCGATATTCCAGCGTCCATTTTACCAGAAAATAATATACTGGATATAATAAGAACAGCATTCCCACTAAACAGAAAACTAAGCTGGGAAATAAAAGATATAAATGATGCGTATCGTGTCGATATTTCTAAGGTTTGGTACAATGAGAACTACAGTAAAGATGGTAAAGATTATCTATTTTCTTACAAAGTAAAAACCTACATATCGGATCCTTTCGAATCATATACTTTATTCCTGGATGCCCTTACTGGCAAGATATTATCTAAACATTGCACTCATCATACGGCTAATGTCCCGGCAGTCGCTGAAGGCTTGTACACTATGGGCCCCATCCTAATGACTGTAGATTCGATCAGTGACAATGAATACAAGATGATCAAGTATAATGATGAAGGTGAAGTTATCATCAGAACACGAGATGTTCTAAACAACTTTGAAATTGTAGAATCAACAAATAACGTGTGGCTAGATCAGCCCTCCGTAGATTGTCACTGGGGCACTGAAAAAACATTAGGATATCTTCATACAAAGATAGAAAGAGACGGAATGGATGATGAAGGTAGTGCTATAAACGTAAATGTGCATGCTCAAGACCCAATGGGAGGTGGTCCAGTGGGCAATGCTTACTACGTAAATGGAAGTATTAATATAGGGGATGGAAATCCTGATAGCGATGTAACGGTGCCAATGAGTAGCCTTGACATAATAGCTCATGAGATTTTTCACGGAGTAACAGAAAATACAGCTAACTTGATATATAGTGGAGAGTCAGGGGCTATAAATGAATCTATGAGTGACATATTCGGGGTAACCGTAGTACAACATACAACTGGTGATTATACCTGGGACATAGGTGCTCAATTAAACAGTGTCTTAAGGCGAATGGATGACCCTAAGTCATTAAATATGCCTGCATTCTATGATGGAGAATTTTGGGTAGGTAGCGCTGACGTTCACTATAATAGTTCCATAGGTAATCTATGGTATTATTACCTGGTAGAAGGTGGATCAGGGGTCACAGAAAGTGGAGAAAATTTTAGCATCGAAGGAATTGGTTTTGATAAAGCGGCTAATATAGCTTATAGAACGCTGAGCGAATACCTGATACAATCCTCTGATTATGAAGACTACTGCAACCTGTCTTTACAGGCTGCTGAGGATTTATATGGCGAATGCTCACCAGAAGTTGTTAGCGCATCTTCGGCCTGGTTTGCAGTCGGATTAGGTGAAATCATAAAAGGCACTGACATTGAGATAAACAAAATTGAAAATCTAAAATCTGATTGTAATTTAGGGTCTGAAGAATTGATATCTATTGAGCTCGCTTTCGAGTCTTGTGGCGATGTGCTTGCAGAAGGTACAGAACTATCACTCGCTTACTCTATCAATGGTGGCAATCCTATCACTGAGTTATTTACAATACCTCAGACCATAGGTCCTAATGAGTCACTCACATATACATATGCGCAAACAGCCGACCTGAGCAACGTGGGATTATATGATATTAGAACTTGGGTAGATTATCATCCCGATGCCTACCCTGTCAATGATACGCTTCATATAAAAATAGAGAATAGAATTTATCAAAATGAAGATATAAGATTGGTGGATTTTATACATCCTAACCAGTCGACAGCGTGCGGACTAACGTCAGTGGATCCTGTCGTGCAACTCCAATTTTTGGGATGTGACTCACTACCAAGCGGATCTGTCATTAACACTAAAGTTACATTGGGTAGTTCTATTATAGAATCAGATATTGTAATAACTGACGAGCTCAAGTATGAAGACATCGTAGAACTGACTTTACCAGGGACATTAGCAGTAGACGACTATGGCGTACACCAGATAAGTGTCGAAGTATCTTATCTCAATGATCCTGACTTAACAAACAATATTATAGAAAAGAACATAGAATTTTTTGAATCTAAAGAACAACCATTTATATATCCATTTGACGATGAGAGTGAATTATCATCACTTCGCATTAGATTAGGCTCTGCAGTTGATCAGGATACATTGATAGACAGATTCGATGATAACAGCGAAAGCCAGGCGCTTATGTTTACCGGGAGTGATGTCGTAGATCTTAGTACCAACGAGCTCTACATTGATTTGGTAGAAAGTGAAGATGAAATCTGGTCAAAAAATATATCTCATGAGACCCGTACTTGTATGTGCGTGGATGCCACAGAATGGGATGAGGCTTCCTTATCATTCGATTTATATATCCATCAGGTGGTAGGCCTCTGGAATGCACTCGGTATCAACGAGCCGTGGGCAGCTAATATGAGAGTCCTGGTTAATGGGACGCCAATCACGGAGAATTACTCATATAATATTTCAAACCAGTTCGATAATCATGTTGTTGACTTAACTGATTATGCAGGCGCCTCTTTTGAAGTTTGTTTCCAGTCTAAATCTCTCATTGGAAGAAACTTATATGGGCTTATCCTTAGTGGCAAAGATGCTCTTGGAGATCAAGTTATAATCGATAATATTAATGTCAGCGATGCGCTTATACTATCCAGTAGTTATGAAGAAAATAACTACAGCAGTATTTCTTACTACCCTAATCCGACTCATGACGAAATTAATGTGTTACTAACGAGCAATTACAAAGATGATATTCATTTCGAATTGATCAACACATTGGGAGAAGTCATAAAGCGATTTGAATACAGTCTTGCAAGAGGTGAGCATACTATATCAATACCATTAGGTGGAATAAATCAAGGAATATATATTCTAACAAGTCGGTCCCTTAAGAATAAGATACATACTGCGACTAAGATAATTGTAAACTAATAGCTAGTGCCTCATCCCGTAAATCCATACCAATCTATGCTTGTTATTTACTTACGGGATGAGGCACTAGTTTCTTTACTATTTATTTTTTACTTTATGAATAAAGTTTGCTCGTTTTCCTAAGGAATGGCGATTAAATAGATTGAGATAAAAGGCTAAATATTTTATTATGAAAAACAAATTATTTTTATATTTATTCGGATTTATATTTTGTACTTTATTTCTCTACAGTTGTTATCCAGAAGAAACAGACTTGACCGAAGTAACAGAAATCGAGATGCCGATAGACACGCTTCAAATCAGCCAGGGATATTCCAAGTTTGTTATCAACGAAACGGAATACAGAAAAGAAGGATTTGCACATTACTGTGACTTGATTAATGAAACAACGGGAGATACGACTACCCAGTTTTTGATAAATAACGGAACTTTGTACTTTAGTACTAACCTTTTTGGATTTCACGATAATGATGTCGCAATTATAGAGAGGGGAATCCCGTTAGTCAGAACTATTTTTGTTGTTCATACAACGGAGACAGAGGGAGGCTTTTATCGAAGTGATGGCGAAGAAAATCAACTGATTTTTACCGAAGTTTCAGACACTATTTTACGCGGAACGTGGGAAGGTAGTTTTAAAAGGAGAATCGGAGAAGATATATGGGAGGAAGGTGTCATTATTTCAGGAGAATTTTTTGTCCCCGTTCTTGAGGGAAACTGCGAGTAATTTATGACGAAAAAACTAATTGCATATACCGACAAAGAACTAAAAATTGCTTGCCTTGATGGAGAACCCGAGGCACAACGGTATCTGTATGAAAGTTTTGCAGGATATGTCTATACAATTTGCCGAAAATATTTCATTCCGCCTGATTATCATAAAGATATGATGCAGGAAATTTTCAGTGAAGTCTTTATGAAATTACAGAATTTTAAACCTGAAAAGGGAAGTTTGAAAACGTGGATTCGCAACGTCAGCGTACATCGAGTTATTGATTATAAGCGCAAAGCCGGCAGAATTCGAGACTTGGAAAATAGTGCCGAATTTACTGAAAGTGATGAACCGGTAATTTGGCGGCAACTGTATTTGGAAGATTTTCTTAAAACAATTGAACCGATGCCTGAAGGTTATCGCAACGTTTTTTTACTTTCGGCTGTCAAAGGTTATAGTCATGAAGAAATAGGCAAAATGCTAGACATTAGTAAGGAAACTTCGCGCTCTCAATTGTCACGCGCGAAGAATTGGTTGCGAAAAAATATTAGTTTAAGCGAAAAAAATAATTCGTAGAATAATGGAAAATAATTTTTCAGAAAATGATCAGAGAAATCTGTTTGACGAAGAGTTTACCCTGCCGCCGGATTTGGCTTGGGATCAAGTCGAACAAGGTATCCGACGTCCGCGTAAAAAGAAAAGAAGGCTGCCTTTTTTTCTGATCTTCGCCTGTGGATTGACCGTGGTTATTTCCGTTTTTTCTTTCTTTTTTCTTAAAAAAATACCTGTTGCGCCGAATACGATGGTCGCAGAAACTTCGGAAAAGTTTTTAAATAAAAACAATGATTCTGTTGTTGTTGCTGCACTCGAAAAAGAAGGATTGACAGAGGAGAAAAAACAAGATAACTCACAGAAAAGACAGTCAAAAAAGACCACGCCTTTTACAGATATTTCAATTGTTAACAAACAAGAAGCAGGTACATTTCCGACAAAAAATGAATTCAAAAATCCTATGCCCGCGCTCATGTCTTCGGAAGAAAATGTATGGGCAGAAAGTGAAAAAAACAAATTGGTGCTCACGGAAGAATCTGAAATCATCCGACTTCTTCCTACTTTGTCTTTTCCCTTTTTATTGAAAAATAATGAAATTGCTTCTATAAAACCTGAAACAAATATCAAGCCCTTGCTTACGCCAAAAAAGAATTTGCTGCAATTGGAATTAAGCGGAGGAACGGTCTTGACAAACAATATTTATCCATCTGAAAATGAGCTGATAAATGCTGAAATGCAAACCGCACTGTCACAGCCGATTGCCTACAGTTTGCACGGTGGTATTCTATTTCAAAAACATAAAAATATCTTTTTTGAAGCAGGTTTTCGTTTTACTGAAATGAAAAGTCTTTTCAGCTATACCGAAACAAGTACACGTGAAGTTGTTCAGGAAAATGCCATTACGCAAGTTACTTTTAACACGTTCACTTTAGAGGAAATAGTCACGCGCAGCAGTCGTACTGATGTAGAAACTTTGCAGCGTACGGTCAAAAAAATCAATCGTTTACAAATTACAGAACTGCCTTTAACTATCGGATATGCTTTGTTAAAAAACAAATGGCAATTCAGCGTTAGTGGAGAGATTGGGCTTGCTTCAATCGGTTTTTCGGGATTTGTCCTAGACGAAAACCTACAACTTATTGATTACAGCAAAGCAACAAAGCAAAATATTTATGAATTTGGATATATGTATGGCGGCGGGGTAGAAATAAATAGACAGGTCGCAGGTAGAACTTCCATTGGTTTGAAATGCCGTTATACGAATTACGGGGGAAGAGGTCAGATGACTGATTTTTCGCCACGTACGATTGGGGTATCTTTGGGAGTTAAATTCTCTCTGTCGAATAGAGAGGTTATTCCCTACTAATTCCCCGGGTTAAGAGCAATAACCTTCATTCTCAGCCTTTAGTGTTGTATACCGTTTTTAAAATATCACCAAAGGGATATCATCGTAATTTGAGAAGAAAACTAATTCATAGTTTCCAGTAAAATTATAGGAGTCATGATTAAACAAGCCATCTCCACCTCCTGACCAACCGATTTTATCAGCTTTATCCTTTATCATTTTTGAATATGCAGGTTGCTTAATATGATTGATAAAAAGTAATAAGTCTTCAACAGTCGAATATATTTTTGCCGGTTTCTTCCCATCAGAATTCAATTTATAATGGTAGATAATGGATGATGATATGTCGTCGTCTCCTGAGGAACAAAGAGATATGCGATCATATCTAATGTTAGCTTTTCGTTTTTTACCTAGTACTTTATTGTATTAAAAAATATTGTTTGAATCAAAGTAATATTTTAAGCTGGTAATTAGTATTTATCCGATTCCTCTTTTTGTATTGGTTTTTTATAAAGGTAAATTCCAGCAAATACCCAAAATATACATATCCAAAAGATTCCATTATATTCAGGTCCTTCCAATAAGTTTTTGATGAGATAAACTAAACATACAATTGCAGTTATTAAAAATAGAATTCTTGGTTCAAATCTCATTTTATTTATATTATTTAGTGAAGAATAGATTTTGTATTGTTTAAATATTCTTTATACAAAGAATAATTTTTCATTTTTGATGAATGCTAACGGTTTTGCATACAAGCAGTAAGCCCGCATAGGGCTTATTGCGTCAGGTAGGTCGGGAGGATTACTCCTCCTTTCCCCTCTCAGAACCGTGCGTGCTAATGCCCCAACACACGGCTCAAAAACCTACGGCAATACATAGGGTTGAATCCTTTGTTTAACCTCATGTAAGATGTTGGTTAAATTAGGTTCAACAGTATAGAAAAGCGACTTTACTTGTCGCACCGTTGGATGCTGTGTTCTCGACTGCCTTCTTTTTTATTTCTACTAAAATATTAATTCATTTGGGAAACTCATAGAAAGAAAGTAAATTTGCATACTATAATTAGCTTAAATATTACCAATATGAATTTATTACATACTTCTGAGAAAATTATTGAAAAACAACAGTCTTTTGAAAATAACTTATCAGTTGATTATCGAAAGGATTTTGGTGTATTTTTAACTAACAATATTTCAACAATTGAAGAAATTATTTCAATTGTTGAATTTGATGATAATATCTTAGATAAAAAGATTCTTGAGCCTTCATGTGGTCAAGGTATTTTTTTAGTTCGTTTAGTAGATAAACTGTATAGTAAGTTTAAATCTCAATCTATAATTGAAAAATTTATTAATGAAAATATTATCTTCATTGATATTGACCCTCGAATGATTGAAGCAACAAAGAATAATTTGTCTAAATGTTTTTATCATTTATTTAATAAGAATTATGCTTTGGGGTTTCAAGGGTTTGTTTACGACTTCACAAAGAGACTAAACTCTAAACAATCGGATTTATTCTTTCAACCGACTACTCATCCTCTTTCTAAATTCATTGGCAAAATCGACTATGTTATTGGTAATCCTCCTTATGTTTCGCTTTACGGAAGACGTGACAGAAAGCAGAATGAACAACAAAGAATAGAAATATTAAATTCCTATAATCAATTTCCTCCGTCTGTTCAAAATGGCAAAATTAATTTTGTAATGCTTTTTTTGGAGCATGGCTTAGACTTTTTAAAAACAAGTGGTGAATTGAGTTTTATTATTGATATTTCCTTCTTTGAAACTGCTTACAAACATACTCGAAAATTTCTTCTTGAAAATACGACTATCTCAATGCTTGTTTATGATATAAAAGATTTTGATGCGGCAAGTGGGCAAATAATAATAAAACTTAAAAAATCTGTTCCAACTAAAAATGATGTAACGATTAAAAATGCAACTACTGAAGAATCAATTACAGTTAATCAAAGTTTCTGGAACAATTCTAAAGACGAATATAAATTCAGATTTTCCACATGTTCTGCATCTTCAAACATAATTGGTAAAATACAAAACAAGAATTTACCTACTTTAAAGCATCTTCATCCAAAGAAAAATCTAAGAACCTGTGTTATGCTACTTAACATGGAAAACAGATTTGTGTTTGATGAAATTAGTAGAGATGACATTAAAGCTTATCCTTATTATCAAGGTTCTAAAGGTCTTAAAGAAAAGTATGGAGAATTTAATTTTTCAAAATTCTTCCATTACGACAAAACATTACAAGATTCTATAAACGATGAATTGAAGGAAGAATTGATTAAACAAGGAGTTAAGAATAAAAAACGTTTAGGGCTTGGTGAAACTATTATTTATGATAATCCTAAAATTTTTATAAGACAATCCGCTAAAGAAATAATTGCATCTTATGATGAAAAACCAAGTGCTTCAAATAATAGTCTTTATGTATTTTCTTTAAGAAATGATTCTATCGAAACTAAGCGGTTTCTAAAATTTTTATGTGGCTATCTTAACTCAGAATTGATTACCTTCTTTGCTCAACAACGGACAATTATTAGATACTCTAAAGGGAAGCAACCTCAAATAAAAACATCTGACTTATACCAAATTCCAATTCCAACTGACAGCAAGATACGGGCTGAAATTGCTGAACTTGTAGAAGAAATCTATACCGATGGTAATACCAATCAAATAGAAAAAATTAATCAAATTACCAACGAACATTTTAATTTAAGTGAAGAAGAAATTAATGTGATGAAAAAATCTATTTCAGATTTTTTATAGCCTCTTCTTGTTCCTTGTTCTTTGCAAGTAAATCTGTTAACTTTATTTCTCTTGTTTTAGTTTTTTTAAAAAGACCATTTTTAAGATTTTCTAATTCTTGAGTTGCTTTCTTAAATTTTCGCTCATTAGACTCGACCTTTTTTTGTAAAAGGAGATTTAGAAACTCCTCTCTTGTTCTATAAACAGCATCTTCCGAGTAATTTACTTGCATTTGATTTGCAGGAGTAATCCGAAATGTTGGGCTTATATCTTTTAAAAAGTAAGGTTTTACAAACTTTCCGTTTTTGGAAACAAATTCCAGACCTTCTAGTGAACCTTTGTAGTAAACGTATATAAAAACAAGATAAAAATTTCCACTTAATATGTGATTGATAATTTTATCAGGTGTTCCGCTATCAGGGTTACTATCTTCATTATCAATATTTACTGCTTTGAAGTCAATCCAAATGTCTTGCTTGAATCCATTGATTGTATAATCTGCTCTCGCATCCCATGGGTTTTTAGTCTTACCTACTGGTGAAGCCTCTGCACCTGAGAAATTTAGAAGTTCAGTTGTTTTTGCGACAAATGTATTTTCAAAGAACTTACTTATTGCGTCACCAACTCTTTCTCCTTTTTTTACGGCTATATTTAGCTTGGGCGTTTCTTTAATTATAGACTCAACGATTGTTTCTAATTCAGTTTTCAACTGGCTTTCGTATTCTTTAATTTCCATTTAATCAAGTAGTTTCGTTATTGGAATATTTAACGCAATGGAAATCCTTTCAATATTGCCAAGAGTGATATTTCTCTCAGCTCTTTCTATCATACCAATATATGTTCTATGAAAACCTGCTTTATGAGCTAAATCTTCTTGCGAAAGTTTTTGCTCCTTTCGCAACTCCCTTACTCGATTTCCGAACTTTATTAATATACTTTTATTTGACTTCATTGCTAATTTTAGTATGCAAAACTAAAATTAGCTTTTTGCCTATGCAACCGACAATAGTTAGCATTTTTGGATTGGCTATTTTATAGTAGAGTGGCTTTTTCTTTTTTTGGTTGTCGATAACGCCCCGTGCACCTGCCGTGACACTCCGAGCCGAGCATGATTTTTTTTGCGCTATTTTTACGATATTTTTTTCGTCAAAATACGCAATAAAAATCATTCAGTTTAGCAAAAGTGGCATGGAGTCAGGTAGGTCGGGAGGATTACTCCTCCTTTCCCCTCTCAGAACCGTGCGTGCTAATGCCCCAACACACGGCTCAAAAACCTACGGCAATACATAGGGTTGAATCCTTTGTTTAACCTCATGTAAGATGTTGGTTAAATTAGGTTCAACAGTATAGAAAAGCGACTTTACTTGTCGCACCATAGATGCATTGTTAGCCTTTCGCCTTCTTTTTTTATAGAATTTGAACCATTTTCAATTAAAATCTATAAAATTACTATTTCCTTGAATCAATTTCAGTTTTTATAGTCTTCATCTTTTTGTAATTCATTGGTAAAATAGCACTAAAAGCAAATGCCATTGCTAATAATGGATCAAAGGATTTTTGCGAAAATGAATTGTAAATTGTAACTATGAATAAGACAATTAATATTCCAGCAAAAAAATTTGTACCGCTTTTTAATACTTTGTATTCTTTTTTAAGTTGTTCAATAGTTTTGTTCTTCATATCAATTTTTATTTTCTTTTTTGGTGACGGACGGATCTGCGATATGCGTCGTGCTGACGAAGGAAGCATGATCATCATCGTCGCTTGTTATGCCTCGTTATTCAATTTTTCTATAAATTTAAGGTCTTCTTTTCTGTATTTATTATTTCCTCTTAGTGACTTTTTAATTTTCCATAACTTTATTCCTACATCACGATTTAACTTAGGATTGTCTGCTAAGAAATCTCTTAAATAGGTATTGTATTCAAATTGTGGTGATATTATCTTTGGTTTGTCTGACTTCTTACTTTTAATTTCTATTTCGTTCCACTTTGTGATTGCATCGCTTAACGTTTTCCCGCTATTTGTTTTCATCCAATTCATAAACCTAACGTTGAACTTGAATTTTATTCCAATACTTTGTTGAAAAAAAGATCTTACGTTTTCAGTGTTTTTGTAGTTGTCAGTAATTTTAGTATCTAACGTTAGAACAGATTTATTCCAGTCAAATTTTGACTTGGATTTGGGGTTTTGATTAGATGTTTCGGTCGTTCTTTTTCCGGTTCTGAGAAAATTTATTATTCTTTGGTTTATTTCAATTTTTCCTCCACTTGATTTCAAGCCACAGCTTCTGCAGAACTGTACCAATTCTTCTTTTAGCCAGTAAAAGTCTTGAAAATCTTTAACCGATATTTCTTTGTCTAGTTTGGGTCTTTTGTCCATTTCTATTTTTCAATGAGGCATAACGTCTTCGAGATGCGGAGTGCGACCAGGGAGTATTCCGTCATCCTCGGGTGTTATAAGCTGGCGTTACAAATTTAACGAAATTAAAGATCATAATAAGAATTTCTAAATACTCCTTGCCCTTTCCGAGAATATACTAAGGCATACGAAAAGGATAAAAAGCTTTGTACTTTTGTACCCAGTAAATAAAAGTGTGAATATTGATCGGTACTGATTTACAATAGTCGGCTTTGCTTTGATGGCCTTTATGCCAGCCTTCTACCAAGGCATACATCTTTGCTGATTTTGTCGTCATGATTTTTTTGCGCAAAGCTAAAACCTATATTTTAGTGGGACAAGGTAGAGCTTAGCGAATGCTTACAGTTCTCTAGTCGGCGCCACCACTCGATTGGCTGCTGGCTTCTATTTCTTTACAATTTGTTTTGTTCCTATGATTCTATCCTTTTGCATAAAGCAGAGCGTGTAAATTCCTGATGGAAAGCCGCTTAATGATATTTCAACTTCATTTGAGGAATATTGATTTATGACTTTTCCTTGAAAATTAACAAGCTTAACGGATTCATAATCAATTACAGTATTAAAAAATATCCTATTTGCAGTTGGGTTAGGAAAGATTTCAATATTGAAGTCCGTAATAAATTCATTAGTAGATACAGTTAAATTTGAGGCTATAGCTAAAGATTAGGGATTAGAGTTACTGGACTCATATAAATCTGTAATATTTTCCCCCTGTTTATCTGAACTGCGAATATCAACGAAGTCAGAATCCCAATCAGTCCAATAAATATTTGTATTAGAAATTGCTAAACCAAATGGATTACCTAAATTTGTAATTATTGTATCGACTTCAGTTCCGTCGTAATTACAACGTTCAATTGTACTTGTTTCTTCATTGAGATTATATTGGTTTATATAGTATATCTTATCCTCTGTGGTATCAATTTCTAATTCCGTAGGTAAATATTCTATTTGGGTTAATATATCGATTGAATTATCAGATAATGATATTATTCCATTTTGTCTCCCAAATATTAACGAATTGTTTTCTTGATTATAGGAAAGGCTAAGAACATTGAGAGCAGTTTCAAAATATATTTCTTCAATACTACTTCCTTGTAAGTCAGATGCGTATATTTTATCTTCATCTAAATCTGACCAATAGATTTTCTGATTTAGTTCATCAATTTTTAAACCTTGAGACCCTCCACCTGAAAACGATAGAATTTCTTCATAGTTATTTCCTTCTATATCGCAGATTCCTAAAACCCTTGGCCAAATCCCGTAAAGATTAGCTTGTCTTGCCCAATTAAACAATTTGTTAGCATCAGACTTATTACAAATGATATAATTAATTTATTCATAATTGAATATTTTATTTTTTATTGCTTGCAACTACGGTTCTTGATACCCTGCGTCTCTCACAATAGTAAGATATGCTGTGGTATCTATTGTGTGTGCCATTGGCTTCTTTTTATTTTTCGTTAACCATTTGATAAATTATATGAGTGTTTACTTTCGTTATCTGACTATCTTTTAAAGATTTCATCCAATGGATATTATTGAAAAATTTTGACTTTTTATTCCACTTCAAGTCATTGAAAAAAAATTGTTGAACAGTACTGTTTTCATTTGTTTTCATTACTATTCCTTTTTTAAATCCTTCTAATTCTATCCATATCTGGGATAAAATTGTTAGTAAGATTTTTGTGTGAAACTTATCCCATTCATCAAATTCTTCTGATAAACTATCAAAATAATTTAATTCATCGTAAAACTCTAATGGTGGCTCTTTTGATATTTTTCCTAATTCGAAATCTAAGTCATGAATTCCACCTCCTTCATCTAAACAAATATAAGTGTCTTTACAACTTTGTTCAAGGGAAAGAAAGACATGAATATAATCTTCTTTGGTAACTAATTCATGTTCAGCTAAATAATCAAACGTGTATATATTTAGTGCTTTTCTAAATTGGTCTTTGATTTGAAAATACTGACTTCTATAATGATTCAATAGTTCGATACATAAATTTTCAAAATTTCGAGATAGTTGATTTCCTCTAACATCATTAATGATTTCTTTTTCAATAGACTCAAAAATTTTATTCTCTTTCATTTTCTCTTTTTTCTGCTGGTGGCTAACGGTTTTGCATCTGTGACGGTCGCCCTTTTGGGGCGACTGGAAATAGATGTATTGTTGAACAAAGCTCCTTCGTCGCAATTCCCCTTCTATCCTACCCTTCTAATCCACCTGCCGACAAAACAACTCCGCTTTATTCTTTTTTCTCACAACAAGATCGTAATTTATTTCCAT
>ENA-ORXT01004697-ORXT01004697.1-marine-metagenome-genome-assembly--contig:-NODE-4697-length-13951-cov-4.420066_pt1 | contig 13951 bp, 8 predicted proteins | sample MGYA00237868_ERZ511482 | MGnify/ENA metagenome assembly ERZ511482 | reverse complement strand
CGCAGGTGCCGCGCTCGGTGCACTGCACCTGATCACACCGGTCATCCGCCCCGTCAATCTCCCGAACGTGCGTACCGACCAGATCTGGTCCGTCAGCGGCGCACCGGCGCTGTGCGTCATGTTCGCTCGCCTCGGCGCCTTCGGTGCCCCATTCGATCTGATCGTTTCCGGTATCAATCCTGGCGCCAACGTCGGTCGCGCGGTGTATCACTCCGGCACGGTCGGCGCAGCGCTGACCGGGCGCAACGGCAAGCTGTCGGGAGTTGCGGTCAGCCAGGCGGTCACCGGCTACGGCGTCGAGGGTCAGGCGTGGGACGAGGCCGTGCGTGAGATGTCTTTCGAGGCCTCCGCAAGCGTTGCACAGGCCTACGTGCAGGCGTTGATCGCGGACCTCCCCACCGACCCGGTGGTCGTCAACATCAATGTGCCCGACCTCCCACTCACCGAGATCAAAGGCTGGCGGCACACGGCCGTCGGCGTGCTGCCACCCCGCACGGTCACCGAGGCCCGGCTCGAACCAATCGACGGTGACGAGGGGGCGTTCCGCGTCGTGATGGATTGGGGCCAGAAGGTCAACGTGCTGCCAGAGGACACCGACGGCGGCTCGGTCGAGGCCGGCTATGTGGCGATCAGCAACCTGACGCGGATGGTGCACGAAGACCGCGCTGACGTCTCGACCGCCGAAGCAGCGCTGACCAACCTCGTCGGCTATTCACCCACCTGACGCCGGCGCGTCGCCAGCCGGCGCGTCGTCAGCTGGCGCTGCAGCAATCGCTTTCAGTTCTGGCGTGTTGACAATGCGGATCGACCTCGTCGCCCGTTCGTACACCGTGACGCGTCCCTCGCCGAGCCACACGGCGTAGGCGCTGTCGGGTGTCCAGGTGGTCGGGCCAAACGTGTCCACACAGGGCACTCCGGTCCAGCCTTCGCCGCTTGCTGTCGTGTCGATCATCAGACAGCGCGTCGGGTCCTCGCCGTCACGCACGAAGGCGATCGTGCCGTCGGGTGAGACGTTCTGACCGGACGGAACCGCACGGCTTGCGATGTCCCCGGCGCGATCGAACCCGCCGTTCGTCATGAGCGTCCGGTCGCCGCTCTCGCGTTCGACGGCAAAGACCCCACACTGAAACGAGTCGTCGCACTCGCGGACGTAAGCGACTGTCGCGTTGATTGCCAGCAACTCGCCGCTCGTGATCCACTCGGGTGGGTTCGATGCGTCGAGCGCGAACACTCCACCGAGCTTCGGTTCGACCACCACACCGAAGCGACCGTCGGACCCGATGATGCCGTTCAACCCGACCTCGTCGAAGGCGATGCGGGCGTCGAGGTCGTCGCCCTCAGTGTTGACGAGTTCGAGTGCGAGTGTCGTCCCGTCGGTCCCCTCCCCGGTCTGCCAGACGGTGCCCGGGTACGGCCCAGGCCAGATCGGCCCACCGGGCCCTGTGCTCTGCAGTTGCAGCACCGTTCCTTCGTCCGCGACGAATCGGAACGACGGGACGTTGTCGTAGGAGGTGAACGTCGCGCCGGCGGCGTCTGGGAAGATCGTGACCGGGGCGCTGCTGTCCATACCCGGCCCATCGGTGGTGATCACCGCGCCGGAATCGACATCGATCTGGGCGACATCTCCCGCCGCTGTCAGCGCAACGAGTGAGATACCGGTCGAGGTCACTGCAGTGAGCGGTACCTGCGCCGATCGGCCCGGCGTCGACCTGATGTCGAACGACGTGATCCGCCCGAGCTCCTCGCCGAACCTGAACGTCTCGCCCGTCGCCACCTCGTAGAACTCGAGACCCGGTTCGAGCGAGGTCCGGAAGAAGCCGGAGCTGTCGGCGGCCCAGACCTTGCCGTCCTGGCCACTCCGGCCGAAGTTGGCGAAGTCGAGGTCGGTCCGCACCCCGGTCGTCAGGTCGATGATGATCTCATCGGACGAGGTGCCGTCGAACGCGACGTATCGCAGCCAGCGACCATCCGGCGACACCTGGGCCGAATCGAAACCGAACCGTCCGAGTGAGTCGTCCTCGATGACGACCGGAACCCGTTCGCCGGTGTCGAATTCGATCGTCGCGTAGCCGCACGTCATCTCGGCGTCGCACTCGCGCACGAGGAGGTGGTGCGTCGACGCCGAGATCAAGTAGCCGCTGCTGATCCGCTCGAAACCGCTGTCGGTCCCGATGTACACGCCTCCGGCCTCGGTGATGACGGGCGAGCCGTCCGCAGTGAACCGTCGCTGCCAGAGGTCGACCTCTGCATCGTCGGGGTCGGTCGTCACGACACCCCCGTCGGCCATGATCCGCACGAGTTGCTGCTCACCACCGTTGCCGTACGAGACGCCAGCGAACTCGTCGCCACTCGCACCGACCTGGGAGATGTCGACGTTGGACGGCAACGACAGTTCGAGTGACGGCTCGCCGGCACGGAGCAGACGCCCGCCACGAGTCGAGCTGTAGCTGACGAACAACGCCGCTGTCTCGCCGGCGACGACACGTCCGTCGATGTTGCTCTCGATCTCCACGCGGTCGACAGCGCCTGATGGCACTGCGACCTGGACGAAATCACCCTCGCTCGTCAACGCGACGAGCTCGAACGCCGCCGTGCTGTCGAGCAGCACCTGTGGGAGATCGACGGTCCCCTGGCGCCATTGCGCACTGTTGTCACTGGTGCCGGTCTTTGGCGCATCGTCGTCTACATCACCGTCTGAGCCGTCATCGGATTCATCGTCCGCCTCGTCGGGCCCGTCGTCGGTATCGGCTTCGGCCGGTTCGCTGACCGCGAACGGCAACGAGTCCAAGACATCGGTCTCCGTCGGAACCGAATCCTTCGCTGTGGATTCGAGGTCGGCGGCACCGTCACCGCGACCGAACACCAGCCACCCGACAGCCAGCATCATCACCGCGCCGATCCCGGCGACGATCAGACCACGCTGACGCCGACGGGCCTCGACTGCGTCGGTCTTGGTCGAGTCACTCGCACCGGTGCCGCTCGCCGTCGAAGCCGATGCCGAATCCAATGTCGAAGCCAGCGTCGAGGGAGGGCCGTCGGCCAGCCGGCCCATCGCCGTGCCCGTGCCTGCTCGATCGTCGGACTCATCGACGGGTGATGCCCACGTGAACTCGACCGGCGCAGCCGGGATCGGCACGTCGCTCGACCAGGGCGAGGTGCTCTCCGGCGTGCTCGATGACTTGTCCGCCACTCCTCTATTGGAGCACACTTCGGCTTGGTTCACAGATCGGCGCCGAGTACCTTGCCTCACGTGAATGCGGCAGTCGGTGTGGTGAGTGACTATCTCGCAGCCTTCACGCGCAGCGATCCCGATGCGATCGCCGCATCAGTGTCCGACGGGTTCCGCAACGTCCACCTCAGCGAACTGGGGTCGGGGTGTGTCGGTCGCGACGAGTATCGACGCCGGCTCCCCCACTTCCTTGCCTCGTTCGCCGACCGCCGCTACTCCATCGTCGATGCAATCGAGCAACAGCGCGATTCCTGCACGGAGGTCGCTGTCCGCTACCGCTTCCATGCGAGCTACGAGGGCACCGAGATCGAGATCCCCGGAGTGATGTGGTTCAGTGTGCGCGATGGTCTGATCACGAAGCGGATCGACACCTGGGACTCGCTCACCTTCCTGAAGCAGACCGGCCAGTACGACGACTGAACTGATCTCACCAGGCCAGCAACCCGACGAACCCGTACCGGTCAGTAGGTTCCGGTCAGTCATTCTGGATCAGGGGGCGAAGAGTTCGGTGTCGGGATGGAACTGGGACCAGGCGAACCAGAACGCTTCGTGGGCAGCGATGTCTTCGCCCGTCGCTGCATCGACCGCCCGCAACCCGTCGCCGACCGCTTCGAGGCGGACACCGCCGAGTTCGACCTCGCCGCCATCGGCGAGGATCGCTGACGCCTGGCTCGACGGGAAGGCAATCGGTGTCCCGTCGCCGTTGATTACGCCGACGATCAGTTCCTGCACGTCGAGCCGGGCGTCCGCCTCACCGATCGGAAAGATCGGGCCGGCGTCGTCACGCCCAGCCAACGGGTCGAGCTGATAGGAGCGGCCGATGCCACCGTCCTCGGCGATGATCTGAGTGTTCGGGTGCGCCCGCTTCCACTCTCCCCATGTCGAGCGGACCAACGTCGCCTCCTCGAGTGCGATGCCTGCGTCCTGCAGCGGGCCAGACACCGCTTCGCCCGTGAAGGTGTCGAACACCGACTCGGTCACGAGGTCGTACATGACCTTGTTGGAGCGGATCAGGAGACCCGACGTGCGCAGGATCGGCTGCTCGTCGGCGCCAGAGTTGTCGGTGTAGTACGCCTGAGCGGACCCGCAGAGCGTGCAGTACGGCAGGCCGAAGCGGCGGTCGCCGAGGGTGAAGTTGAACATCTCGTGGATCTCGGCGATGTTTTTCGGGAACGCCAGTGCCTCGTCACCTTCGACGAGGCCGAACACGATGCGGTCGTCGGGGTACCAGCTCCCTCCGGCGGCATCGGTGGTTGCTGGATCGTCGAGTGACGGGATGCAGCCGCCCGGGCAGTTCTGTGTGTCGCCGAGTTCGCGATCGTCGATGAACACGCCACCCCAGCTGAGAAGACGCCAATCGATGTCGGCGCCCCCGTCGGAGAAGAAGGGTTCCCACCCGGGTTCGAGTTGCGTGAAGAGCGCACCCTTGTCGGCCTGGTAGCCCGGGTACGCCGGCGTGTCCCAGGCAATGAGGTGGTTCGTGATGCTCAACCAGGGGCTCGTCCCACTCTCCGGATCGTCAGCGATCGAAACACCGCTCAGCTGTTCGAACGCTTCGACCACGCGCTGACCGTCGTCACCGCGGAAGAAACGCAGGAGATCCGAGAGGTACCAGGCATGGCGGAGGTCGCCCGACTCGCCGAGCGCGCCGATTGCTGCGACATCGAGCGAGCCGGTCGGGATGAACTGGCGAACCGTGGCAATCGCATCGAGCGCATCGGCGGCACTCTGAACGTCTTGCGCCGGAGCGCTCGGTGCCTTCGGGTAGCGGAAGCGCTCCCGTGGTGTCGCCGGCTCGCTGCTCCCGGAGTCGTCGCTCGTCGAATCCACATCCGCCACTGAACCGTCGGCAGTCACCCCCGACCCGTCGCCCGAGTCGCTGCGTTCATCGGTTGGGCTGCAGCCCGCAATCAAAAGCGCTGCGGTGACCGCGACTGCGGTGCGAGACCTGAGGGATCCTGATGCCATGTCGGAAGGGTAGGAACCGACGGATTGCCGGGCGCGAACGGTGCCCGCAACAACTCCGAAACTCGGAGTCCGCCTTCGACAAAGCAGCGCCGACTTGGCAAGCTGTCGTATGGCTGAAAACCGAATGGCTGAAAACACTTCGACCTCCACCTCGTCCGGCGAAGTCTCCGAGATGCTGCCCACCGACGACGAGCTGCGCGCCCGGCTCACCGCTGAGCAGTACCAGGTCACCCAGAACGCCGGCACCGAACGCCCGTACAGCGGCAAGTACTGGGAAACCACTCGCGACGGCGTGTACCACTGCGTTGTCTGCGACGTCCCGTTGTTCTCCTCCGACACGAAGTTCGACGCCGGCTGCGGTTGGCCGAGCTTCTACGCCCCGCTCCAAGGCGAGAACATCGAGAACCGCGTCGACAACTCCCACGGCATGAGCCGCACCGAGACCGTGTGCGCCAACTGCGGCGCCCACCTCGGCCACGTGTTCCCCGACGGTCCGGCTCCGACCGGCGACCGATTCTGCATGAACTCGGCGTCACTGAACCTCAAGTCCACCGACGACTGACAGTCACATCGGGTCACATCGGGGACAGGCACGAACGTGACGCGCACGCGACTGGTACTAGCAGTGACTGTCCCCGGCTGATTGCCGCCAGCGGTCGGCCTGTGCATCGTTCATGATGGGGTCATGACCCGAGCCGCCGACCTCCGAGCACGATTCCTCGACATGCACACCACGCCGCCAGACGTCCCGACGCCAGGCATCGTCGTGATGCCCAACCCGTGGGACGTCGGCTCGGCAAAACTGCTCGTCGATTGCGGCGCACTGGCCTTGGCGACCACGAGCTCAGGACACGCCGGAGCCAACGGGCGGCTCGACCAGGACATCAACCGCGACGAACTGCTCTCCCATGTCGCCGAACTCGCTGCGTCGGTCGACGTCCCGTTCAACGCCGATGCCGAGGACTGCTTTGCCGACGATGTCGATGGCGTAGCCGAGACAGCCCGGCTGATCGCAGCGACCGATGCAGCCGGCTTCTCGATCGAGGACTACGACCCGCGGGCTGATGCGATTCGTCCGATCGACGTCGCTGCCGCTCACGTCAGTGCAGCGAAGCAAGCCGGCGGCGATCTGGTGTTGACGGCGCGCGCCGAGAACCTGCTGTACGGCGTCGACGATCTCGACGACACGATCGCCCGACTCGTCACCTACCGCGCCGCTGGCGCAGACGTCGTCTATGCGCCGGGACTGATCACGGCAGCAGACATCGAACGAGTCGTCGACGCCGTCGATTGCCCCGTCAACGTCCTCGCCCTCCCCGGCACCCCGACCGTCCCCGAACTCGCGGCGCTCGGCGTCGCTCGCGTCTCGGTCGGCGGTCTCTTTGCTTGGGCGGCATACGGCGCCCTCGTCTCGGCGGCCGATGAGCTACTCGGCCCCGGCACGTCCGCCTACACGTCCAACGCCCTGTCCGGCAAGATCCGCGACCGCACCTTCGCCTGATCGGTCGCCGCGTCTGCGTGCACCTGATGGCGCGCGCTCGATGCACTTGGACGCACACAAACGCTCGAATTGCCGGATCCGACATGAGTGGAACGAAGCCGACAGGGTCCGTGCTGAGCGCCCGTGGCTAACGTCGGCACCGTGATCATCGACTGGGGCGAAGGCGAACGACGATTGACGGACAGCGTGAGCGTGCTGGTCGGCGCAGCGAACGGCGCATACCCGTCGGGGAACACGCTGCTGATCCGTGGGGCAGGCGAGTCGGTGCTGATCGACCCGTCGGTGACCGTCGTCGAGCGCGGCGGCGCGCCCGTCGCTGTCGATGCGGTGATCAACTCCCACAGCCACGAGGATCACATGGCCGGCAACGGTCTGTTCGCTGATGCCCGTCTGCACATCCATGACGCCGACCTGATCGGCGCCCAGAGCATCGATGGGCTGATGCAGGTGTACGGCCTGACCGGCGAGCCACGGCAGAGTTTCGAGCAGACGGTGCTCGAAGAGTTCCACTACACGCCGCGACCCGATGCGCAGGGCTTCACCGACGGCCATGTCTTTGACCTCGGTGGCGGGGTCGATGTCGAAGCAGTTCACCTGCCGGGCCACACGCGCGGGCACAGCGGGTTCCGGATGGACGGCGTCTTCTTCCTCTCCGACATCGATCTCACCGGCTTCGGCCCCTACTACGGCGACGTGTGGAGCGACCTCGAGGACTTCGAGGCCAGCCTCATCAAGGTACGCGACGAGCAAGCCGACTTCTATGTGACGTTCCACCACAAGGGCATCATCGAGGGGCGCGAAACCTTCGTTGAAATGATCGACGCATTCACGGCAGTCATCGCCCGCCGCCACGACGCCATGCTCGACTTCCTCGCCGAGCCACACACCATCGACGAGATGCGGGCCCACCGGTTCATCTACCGGCCGCACGTCGAGCACTCGTTCGCCGACTCGGTCGAAGTCCGCAGCGCCACGATGCACATCAACCGGATGCTGCGACGCGACGAGGCCGTCGAGGTCGAACCCGGACTCTTCCGCGTCGCGTGACTTCTGTCTGACTTCTGTCTGAACGCCGTCAAATGGGTCGGTTACGAAGCCGAGCAAAGATGCTCGGTCGGTCGCTTGCGATCACAACGCCGTCGTCGACCGCCCGCCGGATGTGGGCGACGTACCCTGCGCTGGCGTGGTCACTGAAGTGATCGAACTTGCGCTGCTTCAGCCCATCCCAGAAGCCCGACCACCGATCGCGACCTCGACGGGCCTTGGTGAGGCGGGCGACTTCGCCGTTGCGATCGAGGTACATCCGCGTACCGGTGTGCCCGTACCCGAGCCAGCGCGGCGGCACTCGCGTCACGATGTCGTTGTTGTTCACCCAGCGGACGTGCTGGACCGAGGCGTGCTGGATGTACCGCTTGGTTCCCACACGCGGGCTGCCAAACGTGTGCACCTCGGCCGCCGTGGCCGTAGCGTCGGAGAACTCGGATCGGCCCGCACAGATTGTCGCCATCGCCCCTCCGAGTGAGTGCCCACAGAACCAGACCACTCGTTCTTCACCGTCGAGCGCCGCTGAGACTTCCGGCCACACGTCGTCGACTTCGCGTTTGAAACCGCGATGCACGCGACCGACGGTCTCGGCGACATCGGTGAGCGCGTTGGCGTCGGCCTTGATGTCGTTCCACTCGTTTGGCTCGGTGCCCCGACAGACGACGATCAGATCCGTGTCGGTGCCGAGGACATAGGCCTGCGCCCCGTCGCGCTCCAGGTACTGGACCGACGTGAAACCCAGACCGTTGAAGACCGGCTGCGCTTCCTCGTCGGCCAGGTACGACAGCATCGACAGTTCGGCGAAGAGCAGCGACCGCCGGAGCCTGTCCAAGTCGGTGATCGGGTCGTCGACGCGCGAGGCGATGTCGAACTCCGCCGCCGCCTTCTCCGAGACCGGATCTGGGTTTCGACCACTTCCACGGCGCTTGCTCATCGCACCGAACGATAACGGCACCTGCAATCGGCTGTCCGTCCCGCGCTCCGGTCGCCGCGAGATCGCCCGCCGCTCGCGCTGGGCTAACCCAGCATGTCGCGAGCGACGTGGTCCCACAGGCGAGTCGTCAACGCCAGTGACTCGACGTCGATGCGCTCGTTGTTGCCGTGGAAACGCGAGCCGAACTCGCCGGCTTCGAGTGACGGGCTGAACAAGCCGGCTCCATAGGACACCGCCCCCAGATCCCGGTAGACACGCGAGTCCGTGAAGCCGACGACCAGTTGCGGGGTGAGGCGAGCGGTCGGGAACGGATCTGTGACAGCGCGATGCAGCGCATCCCACAGGGGCGTGTCGGTGCGACTGATCGAAGCGGGGTCATTCATCATCATCTCGACTTCGACATGGTCGGCCAGATCACCCAGTGCGAGACGCAGATGCTCGTCGACGTCGTCGGCGTCTTCTCCAGGCAGTGTCCGGACATCGACTTCGACGACCACGCAATCGGGAACGGTGTTGGTCTTCATCAACCCGCCATCGACGAGGTTCGGCGAGAACGTCGTGTGGGTGCATGCGTGGAGGTGAGCAGCAGCTGGCCGGCTGGGCAGCGCATCGAGCGCTGCGTCGATCTGCTGTTCGTCGAGCAGGACCGCAGCCATCTCAGCGGGCAGGCCCAGCGTCTCGACCCGGGTCCGCCACAACTCGGTGAACTTCGGCGCTGGGCGGTACTCGGCGAGCCGTTGGATCACCCCGGCGGCCTTGACGAGTGCATTGTCACCGCGGAACGGCATCGAGCCGTGGCCAGGAGTTCCGCGGACGGTCAGCCGGCGCCACGCCACCCCCTTCTCGGCGACGCTGACCCCGATGTACGGAGCGTCGCTCGGACCCGAGTGGATCCCGCCATTCTCCGTGAGTACGTAGTCGGCATACATGGCGTCGCGCTCGTGATCGGCCATCCACTGTGCGCCGTGCGCACTTCCCGCTTCCTCGTCAGCGACGCCGAAGAACACGAGATCGCCCTTGGGCATGAAGCGTCCCGCCGCAGCATCTCGGGCGAGCTGGCGGAATGCAACGGCCATCGACGATGTGAGGTTCAACATGTCGACCGCACCGCGACCCCACACCTCGCCGTCGATCAGCTCACCCCCGAACGGATCCTGGTCCCAGCCACTTTCGGTGACCGGTACGACATCGGTGTGGCCCATGAGGCAGAGACTCTTTGCATCCGGGTCCGAGCCGGCGATACGTCCGACGATGGAAACGCGCCCCGGTGTCGGCTCGAAGCGCTCGATGTCGACGCCGGGGCCTTCGATCACGGTGTGCAGCACATCGGCATTGCGGACCTCCTCGCCCGATTCAGGTGTGCCGTCGTTGACACAACGGTTCCTGATCAGGGTCTGCAGTAGTTCGACCGTCTCGCCGGTCAACCCATCGAGCTCACGTTCATCCATGCCCGAGTGTCGCGCACGTCGTCACACCAGATCCCAACGTGTCCGGCGTGTCCCATTCTGCCCAGGGCAAAATGGGACAGTCAGGCGCGCAGGGTGTCGAGGGAGCGTGCGAGCTTCGTGGGGCTGGGCTGACCACGAGCGCCGACCGGCTGGGCGAACACGCTCACCCGAAGTTCTTCGAGCTGCCAGGCCATGGCTGCGACGTCGGCGGTCACGTCACTGGCGGGCAGCCGGTCGAGGAGTGCCGCGTAGCGCGCCTCGAGCGGGCGCACCTCGGCCATCCTTCGTCGGTCTCGATCCACTCCCCCGGCGAGGCCGTCGAGGCGGTGGCCCACTGCGCGGATGTAGCGCTCGATCTCGGGCAGTTGAGCGAGACCGGTGTGGAAGACGAAGCCGGGCCGGAGCAGTCGTCCGAGGTGGAGGTTGGCGTCGTCGACCGAGGGCTGCAGGGCGTCGGCGCGCAGCTTTGCCAACCGGGCGTAGACGGGACCGGTCGCAGCGACCGCAGCCGTTGCCTGCACCAGCGCGTCGCGGGCAAGCGCTGGCGACTGCTCCTTGACAACGCTCCGCAAGGCGTCGAAATCGGCCTCGTTCCAAGGCAGTGATCCGCCGCCGGTGAGGTGGATTTCGAGGAGATGATCCACCGCAGCAGCGACGCAGTCGTCGGCCAAGGTGCTGACCGACACGCCGGCGGCATCGAGTGCGAGCTTGCCGGCGTTGGTCAGCAACCGTTCGACCACCTTGCGGCTCGGCGCAGCGTTCAGCAGCAACAGCCGGCGGACCCCACCGCGCATTGCCCGTCGCTGCACATCGGCACTCGTCACCACTCGCAATGCGACACTGTCTCCGACGTCGAGCAGTGTCGGGTAGCCGACGACATCGAGGGCCCGGTCGCTCGACTGCACGGTCTGATCCAGGTCGCCGAGATCCCACGACGTGATGCCTCGACGTTCCTCGATCGGGGCGGCGGCGGCGATCGACTCACGCGCTTCACCCACGCGGCGTTCCTTGATCGCAACGAGGTCGGTGCCGACGTCGCGCACGAGGCCGTCCTCGTCGGTGATCACGAAGGTCAGGCGGAGGTAGTCGTCGAGCACGGCGGTGTTGAACATCGCCGGATCGATCCGGATGCCCGACGCCCGCGTCAACCCGACGGCGACGGCATGGGTCAGCGGCATCGAGCCCGGTTCGAAGTCCGCGACGCGGTCGATGGTCGCCTCGATCGTCTCCGCCATCGGCGTCAGCTCGCGGCGGATGTGCTTCGGCACGGACCTCACCAGCATTGCGATGACTTCGCCGCGATGGCCGGCAATCTGCCAGTCGAAACCGGTCGGCTCGATTTGGTTCAGTGCACTCAGCGGGATGTGCACCGTGACGCCATCGAGCGGCTGGCCCGGTGCGTAGCGGTACGTGAGCGGCAGCTCGATGTCCCCCTGCCGCCACACGTCCGGGAAGTCGGCGACATTGATGCCCACACCGTGCTCGCGGTCGGACAGCAGGTCCCCGGTCAGGTCGAGGAGCCGCCCATTGCGCTGCCGCTCGTCCTTCCACCACGCGTCGAAACGGCGGGTGTCGGTCACGTCGGCGTCGAGCCGCTCGTCGTAGAACGCGAACAGCATCTGGTCATCGACGAGTTCGGTCCGCCGAACGCGTTCGGCCATGTTCTTGATCTCTTCGAGGAACTCACGGTTGCGCGCCACGAACTTCTGGCGGCTCTGCCACTCCCCCTCGACAAGAGCCTTGGTGATGAACCAGGCCCGAGCGCCGTCGATGTCGATCTTGTCGAGACCGACGAGCCGATCCGACACGACCGGCATGCCGAAGAGCGTGACCTGCTCGGTCACGACGGCACGCCCTGCCTTGGCATCCCAGCGGGGGTCGTTGTACGACTTCTTGACGAGGTGGGCACCGGCCTGCTCCAGCCACTCGGGCTCGATCTCGGCCACCCGGCGGGCGTACAGCCGGTTGGTCTCGACCAACTCGGCGGCCATCACCCAGTCGGGCTGCTTGCGTCCGATGACCGACCCGCGGGCGATCACGAACCGGGCGTCACGAGCGCCCCGATATTCGCGCGTTTCGCGGTCGCGAACACCGACCTGCGACAGGAGTCCGGCAAGCAGCGCACGATGGACGTGGTCGGGATGCGTCTCGTCCATACCCGATGAGTTCTGCGGCCGGATCTTCAGTTCGCCCGCCACTCGTCGGAGCTGGCTGTACAGATCCATCCACTCCCGCACACGCAGATAGTTCAGGAACTCGTTGCGGCACATCCGACGAAACTGGTTGCCGGACAGCTCGCGTTGCTTCAGCCGCAGGTGGTCCCACAGTTCGACCAGTGACAGCAGGTCCGAGCCGGGCACCTTGAATCGGTTGTGCAACTCGTTGGCCTGTTCGATCTTCTCCTGCGGTCGCTCCCGCGGATCTTGGATCGACAGCGCTGACGCAATGACCAGCACCTCGCGTACACAGCCGAACTCCCGTGCTTCGAGCACCATCCGGCCGAGGCGCGGATCGACGGGCAGCTTGGCCAGGTCACGTCCGACGCGGGTGAGCTCTCGTTCGGGATCGTCTTTGTCTGCCGGATAAATGGCGGCCAGTTCGTCGAGCAGCGCGTAGCCGTCGCGGATCATGGACCGCTCGGGCGGTTCGAGGAACGGGAAGTTGCCGACATCGCCGAGGCCGATATTGGTCATCTGCAAGATGACCGACGCCAGGTTGGTCCGCAGGATCTCCGGGTCGGTGAACTCGTCGCGCTCCGCGAAGTCGTCCTCTGCGTACAGGCGGATCGCGACGCCCGGCGCCACTCGGCCGCATCGGCCCGACCGTTGGTTGGCCGACGCCTGGGACACCGGTTCGATCGGGAGGCGCTGGACTTTGAGCCGTTTGCTGTACCGGGAGATGCGGGCAGTGCCGGCGTCGACCACGTAGCGCACTCCCGGCACCGTCAACGACGTCTCGGCCACGTTGGTCGACAGCACGATGCGTCGACGCTTCGAGGTCTTGAATACTCGTTGCTGCTCGGCCGACGACAGCCGTGCGTACAGCGGCAGCACGTCGATACCGCGCCACGTCGGTGTGTCGAGCCGCCGCATTGCGTCGGCGATGTCGTGGATCTCGCGCTCGCCGGACAGGAAGACGAGGACGTCCCCGTCGCCGAGCAACACCAGTTCGTCGACGGCGTCGATCACCGCTTGGACCTGGTCACGTCGGTCATCGGGATCGGCTTCGTTGTCCGGACCGTACGGCCGGTACCGGACATCGACGGGGAAGGTCCGCCCCGTCACCTCGACGATGGGCGCAGGCACCGGGTCGCCCGTCGGGTCGTCAGGCGGCGGAGCTGAGAAGTGCTCGGCGAAGCGCTCGGTGTCGATCGTGGCCGACGTGACGATGACCTGGAGGTCGGGTCGCTTCGGCAGGAGCTGTTTGAGGTAGCCGAGGATGAAGTCGATGTTCAAGCTGCGCTCGTGCGCTTCGTCGATGATCAGCGTGTCGTAGCGACTGAGCATCCGGTCGCGCTGGATCTCGGCCAGCAGGATGCCGTCGGTCATCACTCGGATCAGCGTGCCGTCGCTGATGTTGTCGCTGAAGCGGACCGAGTAGCCGACGTCCTTGCCGATCTCGGTCGTCAGCTCGTCGGCGACTCGTTCGGCGATCGTGCGAGCTGCGACACGGCGAGGCTGCGTGTGGCCGATCACGCCAGCGATGCCGCGACCTGCCTCGATGCAGAGCTTGGGGATCTGCGTGCTCTTGCCTGAACCGGTCTCGCCCGCCACGATCACCACTTGGTGGTCACGGATGACGTCGAGCAGTTCCTCGCGTCGCTCCGT
>ENA-ORXT01004696-ORXT01004696.1-marine-metagenome-genome-assembly--contig:-NODE-4696-length-13951-cov-5.795949_pt1 | contig 13951 bp, 14 predicted proteins | sample MGYA00237868_ERZ511482 | MGnify/ENA metagenome assembly ERZ511482 | reverse complement strand
TTTATGGAAGAACTTGACTTGGAGGAAAGCAATATTATCAAAGAAAAAACTCCGAAGTGGCTCCGACGCTTAGAGCGGGAAAGTTGGCAGGCGGAATTATTGATTTCTGGAGTTGCCTTAATTGGTTGTCTTCAATTGCCCAAGCTTGTATATTTTCTTGCAGATTACTTTTTGATACACTTGCCTCCGAGTCAATCATTCGCAGGATATGCTATATCTTATTTGAATCTTTTAGCCGTTTGTTTCCTTACTACCTTTTTTATTCTTCATTTCATCCTCAGAGCATATTGGATAGGATTGATTGGTTTAAATTCTGTTTATCCCAAAGGTTATAAAATAAAAGAAGGATTTTATTCCCCGATCTATGCAAGGCAATGGATTAAGATACTACCATCCGTTAAATCGTCTATAAAAAAAGTTGATGATATGGCAAGCACACAGTTTGCGGGCGCGTTTTCCATATTATTATTATACGGTATGATGGCAATGACAAGCTTGGTTGTCCTTATAGTGTATAACATCTTAAATGATTATATTCCAACCTTCATATTTATTTTTGGGCTGATTATAATCTTATTATTTTTTCTTTCATTTAGCATATTACAGCCTATGGCAATGAATAAAAAAAATAGATATAATGATAAAATTCAGAATGCATATTTCAAAGCAGCTAGATATTTTTCAATGTTCTCTGCTAGCTTTCTGTACAAACCAATTAATCAAATAATGTTCACTTTTGCATCCAATGCAAAATCAAGTAAGAGCTTTTTAACGCTTATCCCGTTATTAATAGTCACCGCTATCTTATCAACTTTTCACATGAATAAATCTAATATCCCTATACTTATCGACCAGGGGAATTTAGGTAAACTTGTGTTTCCTGAGAATAGAATAAATAATAACTTCTACCTTGATCAATTTACTGAAAACTCCATAATTTATACGGCAGTTGTTCCCTCTGAAATTCATAAAGATGATTTTCTAAAAGTGTTTATTCCAGTTTTAAAAAATGAGTCTTTTCTTATAGATAATTTCTGCCAGAAGTATCAGAAAGATTCAAGTGTGAACTTTAAAGAAAATCGATCAATTAGAGAAAAGTATAACAATGAATGTAGATTAAAATACCATAAAATTTACGTCAACGATATTTTATACACTGGCAAATTATACATTCATACTCAGGAGCCTTATGGTCAATTTGGATTAATGGCTTATGTTTCAAATGATCATTTCAATGTTGGTGAAAATAAAATCAAAACTCAAAAATTATTGAACAAGGAAGGTGAGATATACAAGGAGTTTGAATTTCCTGTTTTCTATGCCGGCAACAAAAAATAATCCTCAAGCAGCTACATGAATTTAGACAACATTGTTATAAATTTTAATGAGACCGGTTTATTGTTTTTAAATATTACGCTGGCCTTCATTATGTTTGGCATTGCGTTAGATTTATCCATTGACAATTTTAAAATAGTTCTACGCTCTCCGAAAAAGGTGTTGACTGGAATGTTTGCCCAGCTACTTCTACTTCCTGCTTTGACCTACGGATTAATCGTGGTCATGCAACCGGAACCAAGTTTAGCCCTAGGAATGATCTTAGTTGCTTCTTGCCCAGGCGGAAACATTTCTAATTTCATTTCAGCTTTGGCTAAAGCCAATGTAGAACTGTCTATTATATTAACCATCATCTCAAGCACCATTGCTATATTTTTTACGCCTTTGAATTTATCCTTCTACGGCAATCTCTATGAACCGACTCAGGCAATCCTAAGGGAAGTAAATTTAAGTTGGCTAGAGGTCGTTAAAACTATATCTCTGATCATCATAATTCCGATCATTTTGGGGATCATATGTAAGAACAAATTACCACAGCTTGCCTTAAAGTTATCTAAGCCACTTCGGGTTGCTTCAATGATCCTCTTTTTAATCATTGTCTTTGGTGCCCTTACGGCAAATTATAATTACTTCATTCAAGTGATCGGTTCTATATTCTTATTGGTGCTATTACATAATCTACTGGCCCTTGGCTCAGGGTATCTCTCTGGCCAAGCGATGGGATTGCCATATGCTGATAAAAAGACCTTAACCATAGAAACCGGCATTCAGAATTCTGGGCTTGGGCTTTTACTCATTTTCGGATTTTTTGATGGACTTGGTGGTATGGCAATTATCACTGCTTGGTGGGGTATCTGGCATATTTTATCTGGGTTTATGATTGCTTATTTTTGGAGCAGGGACTAGGATTCGGCGAATGGAATGGATTTCTGGATGATTGACTAGGATTCGGCGAATTAAATGGATTTCTGGATGATGACTAGGATTCGGCGAATGGAATGGATTTTTGGATAATGACTAGGATTCGGCGAATGGAATGGATTTCTGGATGATTGACTAGGATTCGGCGAATGGAATGGATTTCTGGATGATTGGCTGGATTCGGCGAATTCAAGGATTTTTGGATGATTGACTAGGATTCGGCGAATGGAATGGATTTCTGGGGGATGACTAGGATTGATATTCATTTTGACTCCCAAAAATCAGTCTGGCGTTCCGAAAATAGTCCTTGATACTGTATCAATTCCATCCTTAAATGCATCCCAGGGATTCATTATGGCTTCGCTAAAAATCAGTCGGTCGGGTCGAAATCGGGCTAGAAATGGAGAAATATGATATTTGTTCTTAAAATTATGTTAAAGTTTGACAAATTCGAGTCACGCGAACAACCAAAAGGGGTTTTACACACATATATATGTAAGAGAGCTTAAAACAAGTGAAAATGAATACAGAATTAAATATAGAGTCGGGACAACATGAAATCATTTTAGATCTTCTAGATGCACATAAGTCTTTGAAGAACTTAGTAGATCGAATGTTTGCGGAAGCGTGGAGAACAAATGCTGTAGAATCTATTATGGAAATACGTAGTTTGAATACCAAGTGCATATCAAAATATACAGATCTTACATATAGTAATGAGTCAACAATGGATGGTAATGAAAATTCAAAAAAGAATTTATTCAGCTTAAAGGAACAATATGATCTTTGGAAATTGAATGCTCAAATATCGAAGATGATACCAATTTATCAAATGGCCATGCACAACCCAAACATCAGTGGATTTGTACGAATGGTGGTAAGTTTCAATTTTGAAAATCTATTGAAAGTGAAGGATAATTTACTTCACCCGGTTGATGAAAGCCTTGCGGTTTAGACCTCAATGTCTTTAACCCTCATAACCTGAAACGATATAATTGAGATAATGCAATAGGCTAGAAACCAATAGAAGCCATCATGCAATTGTGCATGGATATTATCGTCCGAACGTGTAGCCAAGAAGGCCAATAAAATTCCCACAACAAACACATCAGCCATCGACCACTTGCCGATCATACTCACAAATCGGTGAAGTGCTACCCTAGCTTTCATCTTTTTAAAAAGAAGAATAGCTAAAAGAAGGATGGCCTTTATCAAAGGAACCACTATACTAAACAGCAGGATTAAAAATGCGACCAATGCGTTGTTATTTCTCCATAGGGTTTTAATGGTATCTAGTATACTTTGTTTTGTATCGTGAAGATTGAGTGAGCCTATAATGGGAAGGTCAACGCCTATTTCAATGGAAAGAATGGGTTGTGTAAGACCTGGATATAGGCAAGCGAGAGAGCAAATTATCAAGAATAGCGCAAGTTTATTCAAGAGAAGCTTTAGATGGATTTAAAAAAGCGGAGAATGAGGGATTCGAACCCCCGATACCCTTTTGAGGTATACCCGCTTTCCAAGCGAGCGCCTTAAGCCACTCGGCCAATTCTCCTAAGATTTGCAAATTTAGTAAATTCAAGCAGAGCGCCAATTAGGCTTTAGCTCTAAAAACAAGAATCTTTAAGACTAAAAATTGATATTTTTGTAATCTATGACTATTTATCAAAGCCTACAGCAGAAAAAGCAGGAGGGCAAAAAGTCCCTTGCGGTGCTCATTGACCCCGACAAGATGCGGCTCAAGCATCTTGAACAGATCATCAGTATATCCAAGGATGCTGCCGTAGACTATTTTTTCATCGGAGGTAGCCTGATTGTCAATGACATGCTGGATCGAGTCTTAAATGAAATCAAGACCAAGTGCGACATCCCTACCATCCTTTTTCCTGGCAACTCCTTTCAATTAAGTTATAAGGCTGATGGGCTACTGTTTCTTTCCTTAATTTCAGGTAGGAATGCCGAGCTGCTCATAGGCAAGCATGTGGTAACTGCTCCCTACTTGAAGGTCAGCCCGCTAGAAATCATTTCTACCGGCTACATTCTAGTTGATGGCGGTGTAAGTACTACGGTGCAATACATTAGCAACACGGCACCCATTCCTCATAGTAAAGATGACATCGCCTTGTGCACAGCCATCGCTGGAGAAATGCTCGGTCTTAAGATGATGTATTTAGATGCGGGAAGCGGTGCCAAACAACCCGTGTCTAGCTCGATGATTGAAGCGGTAAGTGGTGCTGTAAATATTCCTGTCATTGTCGGTGGTGGAATAACAACGGCAAAAAAAGCCTACGAAAATGTGCAAGCTGGAGCAGACCTTATTGTGATCGGTAATGCCTTTGAAAAAGACCCTTCACTTATAATGGATATGGCTGCAGCCATTCATGGAAAGAATAAAGAATCCGTAAGTCTATGAGAGGCCTGATTATAAGATCTACGGGAAGTTGGTATGAAGTATCTATTGAAGATGGGACCATAGTCAAGGCCCGTATCAAAGGTAAAATGAGGCTCAATAAATTTAAGGTCACCAATCCTGTGGCCGTCGGTGACTGGGTTAATCTCGAATTGGAAGAAGATGAAGAGAACATTGCGACAATTGTAAGTATCGAGGACAGGAAAAACTATGTCATCCGACAGTCGCCTCGAAAGAAACATTACCTACACATTCTTGCCGCCAATATTGATCAAGCCATTTTGATCATCACCATTCGCGAACCGAAATTGAAGCAGGGGTTTATTGATCGTTTTTTGGTCATGACCTCTCCATATGATATTCCGGTGACCATCGTTTTTAATAAGGCGGATTTATACACAGAAGAAGACTTGGAAGTTTATAGCTATTTGCGTGCGGTGTATACGAGTATTGGCTATAAGGTACTTCTGACTTCTGCTACAGAGGATACCGGTATTGAGGAATTGAAAGTTACATTGAAAGATAAAATTTCAATGATCAGTGGACAATCAGGGGTAGGTAAATCGACCCTTGTAAATCGGGTGCAAAAGAATCTTCAGTTAAAGACCATGGAGCTATCAGACTACACCGGAAAAGGGCAGCATACGACCACCTTTGCAGAGATGTTTGATCTAGAGTTTGGAGGTAAAATAATTGATACGCCGGGAATCAAAACACTTTCCTACAATCATCTAGAGGTGATGGATATCGCCCATAATTTCAAGGAATTTTTCATCGTGTCCAAAGAATGTAAATTCGGAGATTGCACCCACAGAGAGGAACCAAAATGTGCGGTTAAGGAATGCATTGAGAATGGAGAAATTTCTGAACTGCGGTATCAAAATTATCTGGCCATTCTCAATGAAATTGAGGAACAAAATTATTGGGAACGAAACACGGATGGTTGACATTTAAAAAATGATAGAGGACTTAAAAGAATTAGATAAGCAAAGAATCAACCTAATTAATAGAAAGAAAAAATTCTTGCCATATTTGTATGCGATTCCCCTACTTTCCATTTTCATTCTATGGTTTCTCAAACTAAATCCTAAGCTTGTCTTTATTTTAGGAATAGTCCTGACTTTTGGAATAGTTATGCCATTTTTAGTTTACTATTTAAACATCTCATATCCTTTTAAAAAGATCAAAGGAAAAGTCAAACAAGCAATTTTGGAAGAATTCATGAAAACTTTTCATCCAGAATTCCAACACACATTCCAACAGAGATATTCCAGAGGAAGAAGAATTGCTAAGGATTCAGGCTTGATAAGTTTTACTGCCGCGACGGAAGAAGATGTAGTTGAAGGAAGTCACCATGGAACAAATTTTTATATCTCAGAATTAAAGTTGAGAAAAAAGACTGAAAATGGTACGACAAATGTTTTTGACGGAATTCTTTTTGAACTTAAAATTCTTGGCAAAGATTTCCCCGAATCAGAAATTCAAACCGGCACTAGTAATAAGTTTCCCAACATCTTCGGTCTTGTCAATAAAAACGAAGAATATGTATTCGATTATAAAACGAATGACGATCAAAAATTTCACGAACAACTCGGTCGATTATTTCCCTTTATAAAGCACTTAAATAAAACAAATGGAAGTATTAGAATTCGCACAAGAAAAGATAGAATTGTGATTATGATGAATTCTAAAATGAAATTCCTCGACAACCCAGCTTTTGAGTTGGGTAAAAGCTTTTTTAATAAAGAGTATTATGTGGAACTTGGAAAGCAATTAAACACCTTGCTCTTTATCGTAGAATCATTTGCTCATAATCTAGAAAAATCAGAGATTGTAGAGAGATTAGAACTGAAGGTTTTAGAAACTGTTGACAGAGAATTGAATGCATAATTTAAGGACTAGTTAGTTTCAATTATGGTAAAACGCAAATCAATAATCAAAAGAACAGGAAGATGTTCGACGAATTAGATGTTCTTGATAAAAAACGGGTCAAATTAAAAAAGAGAAGAATCTTGCTTCTTCCCCTTTGGATTGGAATTGCCATCCTTTCTATATTCTTGACCATTACACTAAAAATAGAAGGTTTAAAAGGGCCTGAGTTTATTTTCGCTGGTTTTCTACTTATTATGGCCATATATGAAAGTTCAATTTTAGCTCCTTTCAGAAAGATAAAATGGAGAGTAAAGGAAGCCATTCTAGAAGAATTTATGAAAACCTTTCATCCTGAGATGGCTTTTTCATATCAGCAAAATGCAGCCACGGGAATAAGAGTGCAAATCAAGTTAACTTGATCAAATTTACTTCAGGGCATGAAGAGGATGTTCTAGTAGGAAAACATTTAGGAGCTAACTTCTATATTTCAGAATTAAACCTAAGTAAGAAATCTGGAAAAAGATTAATTAAGGTTTTCTCTGGGATCTTATTTGACATTACTATTCCTGGAAAAGATTTTCCGAAGGCAGAAATAAGATCTGGAACCAGCAAGAGATTTAATTTGAATAATTTGTTAGGAAAGGTAGAGCATAATGACGAATTCAACTTTTACTATGATACTGATGATCATCAAAAATTCGAAAAGGAACTCGGGCCTTTGTTTCCGTTTATTCAGCACCTCAGTAGATCCAATGGTAAGTTAAAAATCAAAACAGAATTAAATAGAATTGTGATTATGATGGATTCTCATATGAAATTCCTCGATTCTCCTACTTTTAGGTTGAAGACCAGCTTTTTTAATGAGGTGTATAATCAAGAACTTAGTATGCAACTAAATACCCTATTCTTTATCGTAGAATCTTTTGCCAATAATCTAGAAAAATCAGAGATTGTTGAACGGTTAGAACTGAAGGTTTTAGAAACACTTGACAGAGAATTGAATGCATAGCTTGAATAAATTATGTTATAACGCAAACCAAAAATCGAAAAAACAGGAAGATGGTCGACGAACTAGAAGATCTCAATAAAGAACGGGTAAAATTAAAAAAGAGGAAAATCTTACTTCTTCCTGTTTTGATTGGAATTCCTATCCTTTGTATGTTCTTGAACTATTACCTAAAACTAGATAATTCTGATCTAGTTAGCATTGGGTTTGTCATTCCTATCGCCTTATACTTTGGTTTGATTCTAGCTCCATTCAAAAAGATCAAAGCAAGAGTAAAGGAAGCCATACTTGTAGAATTTATGAAAAGCTTTCATCCAGATATGGCTTTTACATATCATCAAAGTCCATCTGATGGAAGAGAAATAGCAAGTCGTACAAACTTAATCAGCTTTACTTCAATGCATGAAGAGGATGTTCTATTTGGAAATCACATGGGAGCCGACTTCTACATCTCTGAATTAAATCTAAAGAGGAAATCTGGAAAAAGTTCAAGAACGGTTTTCAAAGGAATCCTATTTGAACTTACAATACCTGGAAAAGATTTTCCGGATTCGGAAATTAGATCGGGAACTGATGCGGGAAATACCATAGGTAATTTGTTTGGAAGGGTAAATTACAACGATGAATACAACTTCTACTATGACACTGACGATCACGAAAAATTCGAAAGAGAACTCGGGCCTCTGTTTCCATTTATTCAACACCTCAGTAGATCCAATGGTGGATTAAAAATCAAAACAGAACATAATAGAATTGTGATTATGATGGATTCTGATATGAAATTCCTCGATACCCCATCTTTTGACTTGAATAAAAGTTTTTTCAATAAGGAATATAATACGGAACTAGGCAAGCAACTCAATACACTCTTGTTTATCGTGGAGTCTTTTTCCAATAATCTAGAAAAATCAAAGATAATTGAACGATTAAAGTTGAAGATTTTAGAAACTGTGGATAGAGAATTGAATGCATAGCTTAAGGCCCAATTAGTTTAAAATATGGTAAAACGCAAACCAATAATCGAAAGAACAGGAAGATGGTCGACGAACTAAATTCTTTAGAGATAGATCGAATAAGACTCAAACAAAGGAAAACCTTGCTCCTACCTTTGTTGATAGGACTCCCTATCCTTTCTATAATATTAACCTTTCAATTTAGAATTGTCGAACCTATTTTTGTTGCTGCTGCCTTGCTGCTTACAGGCATTATTTACTCATTGGCCATAGGATCTCCCTTCAAAAAAATTAAAGGTAAAGTAAAGACCGCCATCCTAGGAGGGTTCATGGAGAGCTATCATCCTGGCCTTGAGCATTCCTACCAGCAAAGTGCGGCTAACGGAAGAAACATTGCCAAAGGAACAGGCTTGTATCGGTTTGACTCAGCTCATGAAGAAGATGTATTGATAGGAAAACATCTAGGTGCTAATTTTTATATTTCCGAATTAGAGTTGAGCAGAAAATCTGGAAAAAGTTCAAGAACGGTTTTCAAAGGAATCCTTTTCGAGCTTACAATTCCGGGAAAAGATTTTCCCAATGCCGTTATCAGATCTGGGCTAGGCGAAGATCATAATTTTAGCAACTTTTTCGGTCATGTGAAATACAATCCGGATTATAATTTTTATTTCGACACCGATGATCTTCAAAAATTTGAGCAACAGCTCGGCCCATTATTCCCATTTATAGAACACTTGAGCAAATCAAATGGTGGGATAAAAATCCTGACACAAAAAGACAGAATTGTCATAATGATGAATTCTGACATGAAATTTCTTGACACTCCATCCTTTGACTTGAATAAAAGTTTTTTCAATAAGGAATATAATACGGAACTAGGCAAGCAACTCAATACACTTTTGTTTATCGTAGAATCGTTTGCCAATAATTTAGAAAAATCAGAGATAGTTGAACGATTAGAATTGAAAATTTTGGACACTGTGGATAAAACAGTTTGATGTTTAATTCTACTAGTGGATGAACTTATATTGGTCCTTGGGTATGCTAAACATGAATTTTGCACCATCCTTATAATTTTTATCAACCCATATTTCTCCATCGATTTTAGCTAAGATCCCTTTACAAATCGCGAGCCCCAAACCTGAGCCTTCGACATTCATATCATTATCTAGTCTTTCATAGATTTCAAAAACTAGTTCATGCTTTGAAGGCTTGATTCCGATCCCATTATCTGCTACTCCTATGACTAGCTGGTCATTTACTATTTCTTGATTCATCCATATTTTCTTCACCTCTTTATCATTGTATTTCAACCCATTCTCCATCAGGTTTAAAATTAATTTATTTATAATGGCTTTGTGAGAATAGAATGGTTTATGATTTAAAACTACAAATTCAAAGTCTCCATAATTATTTTTAAGACTTAAGTAATGACTCTCCGCCATTTCATTTAGATTAATAGGTTCAAGGTCACCTCCTACAACACTTAACGGATCATAATTTAAAGCTTCATCAATAATACTATTCATTTGTTCGGCTCCATGTTTGACCTGCTGAATAAGCTCTTCAATGCCAGCAAGGTTATTTTTTTTAATCCGCATTTCAATTAAACCAATAAAGGAGTGAATGGTGCGTAGCGGAGTTTTCATATCATGGGAAGCAATCGCAGAAAATCTTGCCAATTGATTGTTCGCTGTTTGTAACTGATCTTTTTTTTCATTGAGTGATTTAATATTGGCTTCAAAAAGTATTTCATTCTCTCTCAGTTTGGTTACCAAGATTTGACTTGCCGTAAAAAAAACCACTCCAAAAAGAAAGAAAAGGGCACAATTACTTACTTGACTGAAAGCTAGCCCAAACTCAGGTTCGTAATGGTTTTGAAAATAAATAGAGTAGACATAACACAATACTTGAAAAATTATGAGCAAATTCCTCAACCACGCACGCTGAATGTATAAAAAAGTAATAAGGGCAAAAACAGAAATATAGAAAGCAAGATGATTCAAATCTGAAAATGCAAGAGAAAGTAAGGTAATGGCCGCAGGAAAAACTGTGCAGAGTAGGATTGCCGCGATTCTAAATTTTCCAATGGAGCTGAGCCAAAGTAGAGCGCATTCTAAAAGAATAAAAACAAAGGCAAAGAAAATACCTCTAGGGTTCCCGTTGAAAATCTCACCAATGGTAGCAATAATTGTCGCTCCAATAATTACCAATAAGATACGATTGAAAATGACCCTTAATGAAGTATCAAAATATGATTTATCAAAAGCAGCTCCTAGGTCAATTAATCTTTTTAAATTATTTGATAGTAAAGCAAGCATTGTTGGAAGTCTGATTTGGAAGTTGACATGTGTTAAGTTAGCTAAAAAATAGAAACTTTATTGTCGCAATTCTTTCATTTCTTTCATTATAAATAACAGGATATAAATGCATAGTTGCTTCTTCTGATTATTAATCGTAATATTACGATATAATGGGAAAGACAAAGTCAGATTTATTCACACCACAGCAGAATCTTCTTGCTCAGATGGCCAAAGCCATTGCACATCCAGCACGGATTGCAATCCTAGAACAGCTGGCCAAAAATGGCTCTTGTGCCTGTGGTGATATCGTTGACGAACTGCCTCTTTCCCAAGCAACAGTTTCACAGCATTTGAAAGCTATGAAGGAAGCAGGTATTATAAAAGGAGATATTGAAGGGACTTATAGATGTTACTGTATTGATATGGAACAGTGTAGATCCTTATTGAGTAAGGTGTCGAGTCTGTTCACTCAAGGCAAATGTTGCTAGATTTTTTTTGGCTATAGCTATCGTAATATTACGATGAAATATAAACTTTATTATTTAACCTTTTAAAAAAATTATCATGAAAAAAACGATAATAATTTTAGGAACTGTAGGCACTCTAGCTGCAGTAGCTTGCGGTTTTTGCGACCCAGGCTGTTGTGACGGAGCTTGTTGTCAGATTCTCGGATGTTGTTAAGATGACTGTCTTAATGACCTTTAAATAAATGTTTGAAGTTGATGAAGAAAGATATCACTGCATCAACTTCTTTCAATTTTTTAAAATTTTTTGGACTCAAAAATCGCAATATTACGATAAGACAATTTTTATTAACTTTATAAAAAAATTACAATGACAAAGACTATGGTTTTATTGGCGGTACTTACGACCCTAGCGGTACTTGCATTTGGATGCGACCCTGCTTGTTGTGAAGCTGCATGCACTCCTGGATGTTGTTAAAAAACATTCCTAACGTAGAAACAAAAAAATAGAAGTTGGAGGAAAGTAATTTACTTCAACTTCTTTTTAAATTATCCATACACGCTACCAATCCGCGCTTGCCCTCTTCAGACATTTTATGCAGCGGTAAACGGACTTCATTGGTGCATAATCCTAGGTGGGCCATCGCGGTTTTAATACCCACAGGATTCCCTTCGACATATAACCACTTGTGTAAATCGTAGGTATCAAAATTTCTCTGTCTAGCTTTTTCAAGATTTCCGCTCAAGGCAAATGTAGCCATCTCAGAAAAGTACTTTGGATATACATTCGCCATGACAGAAATAACGCCGTCTCCCCCAGTCAATATCATCGGTAAGGTTACCTCATCATCTCCGGACAGAACCAAAAAATTATCCGGTCTGTTTTTTAGTATTCTCGTTGTCTGGATTAAATCACCGGTGGCTTCTTTGATGGCAATAAATTTGCTGCTTGCTTTGGCGAGATTCACAGCGGTATCGTGTTCAATGTTGGATCGAGTTCTTCCGGGCACATTGTATATAATGATGGGAACTTTTGATTCCTCTTCCAATCTCATGTAATGTTCAAAAATTCCTTCTTGAGTTGGCTTGACGTAAGCTGGGCTAGAAGAAAGTATCGCATCTATCCCTTTGAAGTTATAGTCTCGAATTTTTTTTGCAAGTTCTCTTGTATTATTCCCTCCAAAATTTCCAGCGACGATTGGTTTGCGGCCAGCATTTACCTCTATCACTAAGTCTAGAATTTCTCTCGACTCTTCTTCATTCAAGGTTGCCGTTTCACCGGTCGAACCAAGTGGCACTAAAAAATCGACCCCTCCGACAATGACGTGTTCAACTACTTTTGCGTAAGCGTCAAAGTCAATGCTTTTATCTTCCTTAAAAGGAGTAATAAGCGCAACACCTGTTCCTCGAAACATCTGGTATTTTTTAATTAAAATTATAGATAATGACGACTGTGCTCTGATTTAATCTAAGCCATAAATTATTTCAGAACATCAAATTGTCCCATCTTAGAATACTTTTCCAAGCGGTTATTTATTAACTCATCGGGAGTATACTGTTGCAATTCTGCCACTTCCTTTTTGATATGTGCCCTTAGAGTTTTCACCATTTTGTCAGGATCTGTATGTGCACCTCCCAATGGTTCTTTAATGATGTCATCGATCAGCCCAAAATCAAGCATATGATCTGCTGTTAATTTCAGTTGTTCCGCAGCCGTTTCCTTGTGATCCCAGCTCCGCCAAAGGATAGAAGAACAGGATTCTGGAGAAATAACAGAGTACCAGGTATTCTCCAACATAAAGACTTTATCACCTAATCCGATGCCCAAAGCCCCTCCAGAAGCACCTTCACCGATAATATAGCATAGGATCGGCACTTTCAACTGTGCCATTTCAAACAAGTTTCTAGCGATTGCCTCTGCCTGTCCTCTTTCTTCGGCTTCTATCCCTGGATAAGCGCCTGGAGTATCAATCAAGCATATTACTGGATAATTGAACCTTTCCGCTAGTTTCATCATTCTAAGAGCTTTGCGATAGCCCTCAGGATTGGCCATACCGAAGTTCCGATATTGCCGCATTTTAGTGTTCACGCCCTTCTGATGGCCTATAAACACAGCTGTCAGTCCATTGATCCTTCCGATACCGCCGATGATGGCTTTATCATCACCAAAAGCTCTATCTCCGTGGAGTTCGACAAACTTTTTGGTCATTTGCTTTATATAATGTAGGGTATAGGGACGCTCAGGGTGCCTAGATAATTGCACTTTTTGCCACCCAGAGAGGTTGGCGTAGATTTCCTTCCTTGTGCTCTTTATTTTGTTCTCGAGTTCCTTTATTTTATCTGAAACGTCTATATCTCCTTCACTTTCTATCTGCTGGATCTTTTCCAGTTGCTCAAACAATTTCTCTAAAGGTTGCTCGAATTCGAGAAAAACCATAGGTTCTTATTTTGATCGACATTTTATAATGTGCTGATGCACACGGGATTGATGGGTGCTAATTTAACAAGATATTCTATGATACAATCAGAATCCATTTTTTTGTTAAAAAAGAAGTGCGTTCTCTTGCTTTATAGTGTAAGAAAAATTAGTTTTGCCACGCTTAATAAGCTAACGGTCTGGTAGTTCAGTTGGTTAGAATACCTGCCTGTCACGCAGGGGGTCGCGAGTTCGAGTCTCGTCCAGACCG
>ENA-ORXT01004695-ORXT01004695.1-marine-metagenome-genome-assembly--contig:-NODE-4695-length-13953-cov-7.928582_pt1 | contig 13953 bp, 9 predicted proteins | sample MGYA00237868_ERZ511482 | MGnify/ENA metagenome assembly ERZ511482 | reverse complement strand
CGTTGGTTCTCCGGCGTTGGACGTGCAGGGCAGTGGTGGCTGTGCTGCAATTTGGGCCTGTGCCGGTCCACGGCGGCTGCCGCGTTAGCGGTCGCGGCGGCGGCAGGGCCTGCGCGTTTCCGCGCTACAGCCCCTCCCCCCCTCTTTTGTGGCTCTCGCAGCATTGTACGCGCAGCGCCGCGGTGGTTTGGGTTCTTTTGGCCACCGTTCCGGCTCACGGCTACCACTGTGGACGTGGGCGCCGCGCCGGCGGTGTGAGCGTGCTCGGACGCGCCCGCACTCCTGCTCTCTTCATTCTCCTTTTCCGCGTTGGTGTTGCATCGTGGCGGTGGATACGGGCGTTTGAGCGCGAGGTTTGAGCTTGTGCGGCTACACGGCGGCCGCCGCGGTCGCCGACGCGGCGGCGGCGGCGGCGGCGGCGGCGCGCTCGGGCGCCCCCGCCCGGGTCGCCCCCGCTCTCCCGCCTCCCACCCCCCTTCCTCCCGTCTGTTTGCATGTGCTGTAAGGCCGCGGTTGGAGATTTGGGCGCGCGCGGGGCCACGGCGGCCGACGCGGTCACGATCGCGGCGGCGGCAGTGCCAGCGCGATCGGGCTCGTTTGGGCGTTCCCGACGGCGGGCCCGTCCCCTCTGGTCTCCACCCCCCCCCCCCCCCTTCCGTTGGTTCTCCGGCGTTGGACGTGCAGGGCAGTGGTGGCTGTGCTGCAATTTGGGCCTGTGCCGGTCCACGGCGGCCGCCGCGGTCGCCGCGGCCGCGGTTGCGGCGGCGGCGGCACCGGCGGCGCGAATGGTCGCGCTCCTCCGCTCCACCGCCGCTTTGCCGCCCCTTCCCCGATCACGCCGTTCTCTTGTTCTCTCCTTTGATCTCCCAAGTTGCGCGTCGTCATGAACCGTCAAGGACGTTGGGGCGGTCGCCGATTTTCCTCACCCATTGAATTTCCTTTTGTGGGTTCGAACCATGACGCGCGCCTCGTCCATGACCTTGCCGCCACCATGCCGCCTGCTGGAGGACTGGGTAGAGCTGTCGATGGGGAGCCGGCTGGGTTTGAGTGGTCCGTAGCGGGCGTCGCGTGGAGCGACAAGATGAGTCGACAGTCGTCGACGTTGCCGCTCTACGGCGAGCTGCCTCCCACTGCCGCAACGCCTGTTCGTCGCCGGAGAGGACCTGGTGCCCCCCCCTCCGGTTCTGGTCCACCACGGTCACGAAGTGGACGACGCGGTCGAGTCGGGGACGATGTGGCAGCCGACGGTGACGAAACTCTCTTTGAGGACATTGACGAGCTCCCGCAAGCACGTCGGGCTCGCCGAGGACGCGCTGCTCAAGTAGCTGCCGCCGGGAAAGATGCTGTTGTTGACGCGCTTGTGCCCTGCCTCCAACGAGCCAGCGGTCTGCCGGCCTCAACAACTCTGGCGAGTCGTCGGGCCGGTGTCTCGGCCACCATCGTGAGGCACCCAACCGCCCGCTCCCGTTGCATCGTGCTCCGATCGGGGACAGGCAAGACGGATTGCGCTGTGCTCTGGCTGTCCAGCCGCGGGGGCATTCTCTGCTCCTGTTTCCTGGGCACACAGAACGCGCTCCTCCTTTCTGCGTCGTCGCGCAACTCGGCGTGCAAGCACGTTGGCGTCATGGAGAAGGCCATGACCATTGCCGGCGTCTCCCAGACGATGCTCGTCGATCGTATGCGGCTGCCTGTCGACGCGGCCGAGATGGCGGAGCCGCAGCAGTATGGGTCGGCCTTGGTGTGGGTCGTGCTCTACCGCTCGATCTTCTCGTTGGTCACGTTTACGGCCGGCAACGTGGCGGCTTGCATCGCACCCGGGTGTCGGCGCTTCCGCGGTCGGTGCGGTCACGTGAAGATTGCGCGCCCAGCTCATCAAGCTCGCAAGGACGCCTTGCCCGAAGAGACGGCAACCGGATTTACTCGCAAGGGGGCCAAGGTTGACAACGCGCCGGCCGAGCCGCGCCCATTTATTGACAACGAGCACGAGGACGTCGGCATTGAGAAGCTGCGCGGTGACACCGGCCGCGCCAAGAGCGACGCAAAGGAGGCCAAGTTGTCCAAGAGGATGGCGCGCAACATGCTGCCGTGCGCCGGGGAGATTGACCAAGGTGATGTGTGGATGCGGACCGCCGATTGGCGCGCCGTGTACCTGCGACGGGCGCGCGGCGCGGAGCAGAGCAAGGCGGAGAACCTCAAGAAGATCATGGATATTTTCCAGGCTTGTGCAAGCATCGGGCACGTGGTCGACTCAAGCCGTCCTTTGTTCGAGTCGTGCTGTGGATCATGTGGGTGTCGCTGGGACGGTCATGCTTTGACAAAGGAGCCCGGGCTCCTCTACACGCATCATCCGACTGCACCCGCTATCAAGGTAAGTGTGCGCTGTGGCGGGCGACTGTGAACTCACTTTGCGTCCGCACGGGTGCTTCTCTCTTTTCTTGGAACACGACCGGTGGCTCGTGGTCATTGCCGGTTGCTAACTCAACAGTGTCTTGCGGCATTTTACCATCCGTGTTCTTTTTCCGTTGGCTCTCTCTCTAGGTTGTCGTGGCTTCCTGGACGTGCACAGGACCGACCTGCGGGCGGACGGTTGAGTTTGACGGCAGCGGCGAAGCGCTTTTCAACATGCGGCGCCGGAACAGGCGCCGCCAGTGGCTCATCTTCACTCGCGGGGTCATTGACAAACTCGTCTCGTTCATCATCACCGCTCGCACGACGTACACGGCGGCGACGCGCCACTTGTGCGCGGACGTGACCGCGTTCGGGCTTCGCCGGCAAGACGTGGTCAAGCTTGGTACGGCCGCGCTGCGGGTATTCCTCATCCCGGCCGAGACGGGGCGTTGTCCAATTTGCGGTCCCAGCCCAAAGTTTGTGGTGATCGATGCCCAAGCCCTCGGATGCACGGACCCTGAGGACGCCTGCCCGCAGCGGCTCGACATGGACTGCCCCGTGCTCGACGTGCCCACCGCCAAGCTTTGCATCCTCACTCAACCATCATTGCGAGCTGCCGTTTACAAGGTTTTGAGATCAGCGGCGCCTTTGACCCAACCTCAAGCCCAACAACTGCGTACTTGGCACGCCTCCATGCTGACGGTCGGGCGACGATCAGTCGAGCGCGCGGCCGCCATCCTTTTCTTTCGCTTTTTCCCTCTGGGAAGCGAGCAAGCAGCGTCGGGCGGCGACACCGGCGGCGCCGGGGACAAGAAGCCCGCCGAGGACAAAGTGGCCTCCAATGCCAAGGCGGCCGCGGAGGAGATGGGTGCCGTCGAGTACACGCAGCGCGGCCGCAGGAAGAAGAGACCTCGCGTCGACACGAGCCTCGAGGCTGCGCTCCGGGAGGACGAGGACGGCAACCTCATTCTTGGTGGCGACGGCAAGCCGGTCAAGAAGCCGGCAGAGACGTGGCGGGACCGCACGGGCTTGTGCTCGCCAGACTTCACCAAGATCCCCCGGGACGACGATGGTGGTTGGATCTGCGTGATCCCTTTCTTGCAGGCGATGCTGGCCGAGTCGGTGTCCGGCATGTTCCAAGGGCACAACGAGAAGGCCCTCAAGCTCTTGGCCGACAAGCTCCGCCTGGAGGGCGCCGACGAGTGGCCCATGGCGTCGGCCGCGGCGGACGGGGTTGGATTCGTCGCCAGCTTCCTGGGTTTTTTTTCCCAGGAGCTTGAGCACGACACGGCCTTCCGCGTCGCGCTCGGGGAGATGATCGGCGCTGCGGTGCAGGTCGAGGCGGAAGCGGACAAGGCGTTTGAGTTGGCGGCATCCAGCTCCGGGACGCTGGCCAAGGGCTGGCGCAACGCCGAGTACTCCAAACGGTGGAAGGGCACCCCGACGCCCGCCGATTACAAGCGGTGGAGGGCCGAGCAAGCCGTGGCCGCCGACTTTGACGAGGATGACCCCTTGGTGTCATTTGAGTTTTTCGCGAGCCTGCCGCGCGTGCGTGCAGGTATTGCCGACTCGGAGGCCGCCAAGCGCCGTGTGCAGTACCGCGGCCAGGCACGCCACGCCGCGGACCGGGAGGGCGACGGGGACGCCTGCAACAAGGCGTTCTCTGTGACCTTTGGACTGACGCAGGGGGTTTTCAACGTTGTCTGTCCACACGTGATCACTCTTGGGTTCCGTTGTCTGTTTCGTGCCGAGAGCGTGGGGGAGGCGCTGTCGATTGTGCTCGAGCGCTTCTCCCAACTTCCTAAGGTGATTTTCTACGACGTCGCGTGCAAGCTGGACAAGAATGCGATGCGACGGGTGCGGCCGCTGCTGCGCGCGCACCAGGTGCGGTGCATTTTGGACAGACCACACTCCATCACGCACAGCTGCTCCCCGGTGTACATGCCGGACGACAGCCTCGGTTCGACGGCCGGCGTGGCCACGCAGGCCGCAGAGGTGTCGCACTCCATCTCCGTGGGCAACCGGACGAGTTTGGCGTACATGAGCCCCGCAACCTACATGATCCACCGCATGGCTCAAGTGGCTTTTATGAACACCCGCAAGCTCCAGCGCCTCCTGAGCGACAAGCCCAATGCGGAGAACGACCACATCCCCCTGGCGCCCTTCTACCACGACAGGCTGGTGCACGATTGCGAGCGTGGCCCGTCGTGTTCTTGCCAACGCGGCCATGAAGTTCCTGTCAACACGTCGGCCGCGGCGGAGGTGCCCGCTCCGTCGACATTGCAGCAGCCGGCGTCTGTTAGCGGTGCGACCATCGAGGCCGGGGACATTGAGTTGGCGCACAAGGATCCCGCACCGGCAGAGGACCCGCCCCTTATGTTGGTGGGTGGGCTCCACGACATCGGCAACGGGGACGCGCTCTCCGTCGGCTCGAATCAAGACAAGGACTGGATGTCAGACGGGGCTTCCGCGCACTCGGATGATGATGACGACGGCGCCGACGGGGATGACGGCGCACGTGCGGCCACTTTGCCAACAGGCCAGGTGGTCTCCATTGACGAACAGGCCATGGACGGTGAGGAGGCCAAGGACGCGGACGGCGAGGGGGCCAAGGACGAGGACGGCGAGGAGGCCAAGGACGCGGACGGCGACACGTTGACCATTGATCACTCCGAGTTGGTCGAGCGGTTGGACTTTGAGTTGGTGCCATTCACTGCCCACTGCCCGCCGCCGCTCACCCAGGCCGAGATGCTTTTTGTGTCGGCCATCACGACGGGCCACCCGCCGGGCGCTATTGTGCGGCATCGCAACAAGGCGCGAATCGATGTGGCTGTCGCCGACGTGCTGCTGTTGGGAGGCGACTCCTGGCTTAACGACCAAGTACTCAACTCGGTGATTGCGTTGCTCAACTTTGAGGACGAGAGGGCCGCCTCCTCTTTGCTGGGCTCGTTTGCCTCGGAGGGGGCGGGGGGTGAACCGCGGCGGCGGCCACGGACGAGGACCATGAACACATACTTCTTCACGCGGCTCCACTCGCGCTTGATCGGCTACGTCTACCAGAACGTGTCGTCCTGGGGGCGCGTCTACGGCGTCGACTTGAACGTCGTCGACGTGATCCTCATTCCTGTCCACGTCCACCGCACGCACTGGGCGCTGCTTAAGATCGACGTTGAGCACCGCCTGTTTGTTTATTTTGATTCGCTGCCCGGCGGCGTCGTCGACGAGCCGATCGACGTTGCCCGTCGGTGGCTCTATGACGAGCTGTGCGCCCAGTTGGGCGTGGACATGGCGGACAAGTGGGGAGTGTTCTCTTGGCCGGTTGGGCATAACGACGAAGACCCGGAGCAGGAGGATGGCGGCAGCTGCGGCGTCTTCGTGCTCGCGGCAGCGCATTGTTACGCGGCCGGCCTTCCGCTCACGTTCTCTCAAGCGGACATCCCGGCTCTGCGCTGCCGCCTTGCCATTGCTTTGTTTTTTGACGACCTAGGTGGGTCTTCTTGATGGTGGGAGTTAGCTCGTTGGCTTCTGTTACACGTTTCTCCGCTCTGTTTTTTTATCACTTGAATCGTGCTCGCTCCCAGAAGCTATCGCAGGCGGCAGCACCCCGGTCACCGCGGTAGCCCTGGAATGTAAATGAAGAACTCAGTGAGACAGCACGTATGCCTGTTGTGGCGTTGACTACGGCACCATTGTATGATGTGCTTGCGGGGACCGCCACAGCGGCGCAACTGCCGTGCCCAAAGGTGATGGCGGCTGTTGCTTTCAGACTGATGCCCGCAGCATTGGTCGCAGGCCTGCAGTCGCCAACCAGCTCTCGCTCGGATACACGTCCTGACACAGACCCGCTATCCCTGGTAGAAGACTCCGTCTCGGCCGTGCCAGCCACGGCCACGCGGGGACTGCATGCGCCGGCCCCCAGTCACCTGAATTCAGGTTCCCGACGATGGGGACCGACACTCATGCGACGGACCGGCGGCCTGGAAACCAGGCCGCACGGCGAGCAGGGAGGGAGGCGCTGGTGGGGATGGCTGCTCGTGGGCATGCGCATTGCAGGCTGTCCCAAGCGCATGCTGCCGCCCAAGGCGGATGCATCGGTGGCTCGGCCGTGCCGGGGGTGCGGAGTGCGTGCTGGAACAGTCTATGGCAGCGGGCATGTCCCCCACCACAGCCACCAGCTAGTGCTCATCCAGTAGCTGGAAGATTGAAAGTGACGGCGGTGCTGCCGAGGTGCCCGCCCCACGGTCAGCAACCAGTCAACTCCAAACCAACCTGGACAACCTCGCCGACCGCCGAGGGACAGTGCAATGGAGTGGGGGAGATGGACGTCAGGCGAGACCATGTTTGAGCAGAGCATGCTGGGTCGGAGACAGCGGTCCATGTGAGTTGAGTCGGAGGTAGCGGCGTCAACTAGTACATATGTGGTAGCAGACCTGCTTACCCATTGAACTGGATGGTACTATATCAGAAGCTGTCTAGTGCCAGAGAGCCGCTCTGGCCAGCTGGAGACATACTGCTGACAGAACTGAAACGGAGTGCCAACCAACACACCATACCACCCTGGGGTGCTTGTCATCCGGCGATGGGCGCGCCTAGGTTCATCAGACACAGCGATGGATGCCCTCGATAGTGGACCAGTACAGTTATGCAGGGTCACTTTTAGGCCACCGTGGCCACTGCTGCCCACAACAAAAGCGAAGAACGGCAGGAGACCGAGGCGCCTACGCAGGTCGTCCAACGCAGCACCACTGGAGTTGAACTTCGACGGAATAGTCCAGCACCTACTAGCCAGTGGTTGTGTGCGCCGTCGTCATGGCCTGAGATGTGTACACGGGGGAAGATGGAGGCAGCCCCCCGTAGCTGACCCCTTCCACTGCTGCTAACCCTAGCTCTCAACCCTAGGTCCCAATACTTGCAGTGCTTGCATCCAAAACCGGGAATGTGGCTACCACGGTCGGGGGGGCGGTTTGATTGGTGGATCACACGAATCTGCCGGAGAGAAGAAGAAGCGGATGGCAGCCTGCTCTACAGAATTCCTGGCTGTTAACTTCAATGGATCGTCTGTCTAAATATCTGACGACGACCCTTCGGAGCCCCCGAATCGCTCGATCTCCCTCTATCTCATGGCCAGAGCCGTTCGGGCGATCCGCGAAATCTAGCAAGTACAGTATAGTAGCCCCCACCGCAAACCTGTCTAGCGTTGCCATTGCGTCGGACTGAGCCTCTCTTGCGGTCCGCCCCCCCCCCCCTGATGGGTCATCGGAGGTGGGGTTTCCCACCGATGAAGGCGCCCGCCCTTTTTCCTCGTTGCCGTTGGGGTCCGGCCCGCCTTGGCGCCATCTTTTTCTCGCCGCTTACCGCTTCGTTACGCTTCCGACCAGGGCGGAACGGCTCGTCGACCGCTCTTTTCTTGCCGGCGGCATGTGCCGAACGGCATGTCGCGTTGCTGTCCTGCGGACAAGCGTGCAGCTGCTGCGCCACCACGCTGGCCGACGAACGGGTGTGAGGCCTCCTCCGCGAGACGTTGGCTGCGTTGGCCACCTCTTGGTGCGTGGCCATCTCCTCCGCGGCATCCCCCCGCTCCCGCGCCTCCCCCCTATGTCCCGCACCTTCCGCCCCACCCCCGCACCTTGTGCCCCACCCCCGCACCTTGCCCACATTTGCTGCAACACGTCCCCCCTGGTCGATGCGCGCTCCCTTTGCTCCGCGCACCCGGAGTTGTCGAGTGGTCGCGCGGGAGGGACATTGCCGGGCACCTACGCCTGCTGTCGGCGTCACCACGCGTCTTCCAACGGAGGTGGTCATGACTGTCATCGGGGTCATTTCGCGGGCGTCTTCAGTTCTCTTTTCCGCAGCCGACGAGGCTGCTTTTGCTCGCCGGCTCCACTTTTTGGGCGTGGACGACGCTATGGTGACCCGCCCTTTTGCCACGTCGGCGGCGGCCATGTGCTGGCTCACGGATCCCCTCACGAACGACGTTGTCGTCAACTGCTGCAGCACCGAGCTCTTGCGTCCGTCGTTGGGGTCGCCGCCGGCCGGCTGGTTGGCTGTGGTCACTGGCGGGTCTCGCTGCTGTTTTGATGTCGGCCGCGGCGGCATGTCGGCCGTCTTGCAGTTGCTGAGCGGCACGGCCTCCTCGCTGACGATTGTGCGCAAGTTCAACCACATCCACGACGCGCACGGGTGGGTCAACAGCGTGGCTGCCAGTGACCTGTTTGAGGTGCTTCTTGCGGTTTTTCCAGCTGCGGACGACGGTGGGCACGTTGCACCCCCCGGCGTGCCGCGGCTTTGTGCTCCCCCTCCGGTGTTTCGTCCTCGTGCGCCGCTTGGGCTCACCGGCGCGTGCTCGGTGTCTTCCCAGACGGTGCATCTCGCCACTCCCGGCTTTGCGCCACCCGCTGGTGTGGTGTCTGTCGTGCCTCGGGGGGTGCCGGCGCAGCCGTCTACGGACTCGGAGGTCGTTCTGCTTTCTCCTGTGCTCTCGGTGGACAAGGACACGGCCTCGTCTCTAAGCGTGGCCGACTCGGACGAGGTGGTGGACCTGACCGCTCACTACATCTTCGACGACTTGCTGCTGGCGGCTAGCGGCTGTGACACCCCCGACAGCCGCGCGCCGCGGGCACACGGGGCTGCTCCCTCGCTCTTACGTGGGATGCGGGCGCCTCCCGCCACGGCGACCACCGCCCCTCGGCAACAATCGATGACGAGCAAGTCGGGCGCCGCCGCCGCCGCCCCAACGACGAGCCGTCCGGCCGCTCCCCGAGTCGGGTCCGCCGCTGCCCATCCGGGCGGGGTCCTACCGGGCTTGAGGATGTCAAGAAAGCGCGCCAACGTCTCAGATCCTGCATCGCTCGCCCAGAAGCGGTATAAGGCCATGATCAACGGCGGCTTCCTTGGCGGTTCGGCGGGCACTTCCGGCTCACCGATGGGATCCCCTCCATCGACCTACTCTGCGCCTTGGGTGCGCGGACTTGGAGCTGCCGCTCGCCGTCCAGCAGAAGCAAGTGCCGCAGGGCTTGGCGGGCAGCCGTCCGACTCAGTATGGTCGGGCCAGGGCAGTCGTCGCCGCGCCGTTTCTGGCGGCTCGTCGGGCCGTGCCGACCCTTCTACGTCGTCCAGGGCACTGACGGGGACGGCATCACCTGCCGTTGTGACCAGCACGGCCGGGCCCGGCAGCGCACTGATGCAAGCGCCGATGCCGGAGGTCTCCGTCGAGGCGCCGGCGGTCGATGGCTTGAGCAGCCGCGCCGAACTCGGCAAGGAAGCACCTAAGGTGCGCGCCGGTCCCCTTGGCCTCCTGGCGCGCGTCGACAACTGGGAGGAGGTCTTTCTCCGCCTGCACGCGAGGAACAAGAGTACCTTCATCACGGGGGGACCTGGGGTCGGCAAGTCCACGTTCCTTCGGCGGTTCTCTGCGTTCCTGCGGCTGCATTGGCGGGCGCAGGAGGAGGTCATCGTCGTTGGTCCAACGGGAAGCTCGGCCAAGACCTGCGAGGGGCAAACCTACCACTCCTTTTTCGGTTTCGGCCATCAGTACATGCCTGGACACTCCAACGCCGCCGCCGAGGCGGCGCACCTGCTGCAGCAGAAGCGGTGGGGTCCGATTGCCCGCCGACTGTCGCTTGTTCGGGTTCTCCTGCTGGATGAGATCTCCATGGTGCCAGCGGCGACACTGGACACGATGCGCGAGTTGCTGCTGCAGTGCCAGCCGGCGAATGCGCCGCAGTGCGTCTTCTACGCCTTTGGCGACTTCTTGCAGCTGCGGCCACCGTATGGCGGACTGGCCTTCACCTCTTCCTGCTGGCGGGAACTCTTTGGCTACGAGATGCTCGAGCTCACCTGGGTGCGCCGGCAAACGGAGCAGGATTACATCGCGGCCATTCAAGATGCAAGGTTTGGGCTTTGCTCCGCGCGGTTTGCGCGGCTCATGCACGAGCGCTGCGTGTCGGGCGCTGCCTACGCCGAGATTGAGACGAGCGTGCTGCACCTCGTGCCGCGCCACAAGGACGTCACGGCTCACAACACCAAGTGCTTGTCCCGTCTGGCGGGCAGCAATCGACCGGCCGACTTCCTGTGCGAGGACTCGCTCGAGGTCGACACCGACCGCGACCCGTCCCTGCGCGCGCCGGACCTGCGGCGGATTACAGCGGAGACGCGTGCGGCGGCATTGATGGAGTGCGTGGCGCCTCGCCGTGTGCAACATTGTCTTCACGCGCGGGTCATGTTCACGTCGAACTGCAAGATGTCGCTTGGGCTCTTCCACGGCAGTATCGGCCGCATCGTGGCCTACCTTCCCAACGGTTATCCCGTTTGCCGTTTTGAGAATCACTTCATGCCCGAAGGGGTCTCACGGGGGACGGACGGGCTCCGTGACGCTGGGGTTGGCTGGACTGAGGTGGAGTGCGCGCCTGTGAAGTTCAAGTCGCGGGTGCTGTCTGTGACTGGCGCTCTTGCTGTCCGTTTGCAAGTTCCTTTTGTACTGGGCTGGGCTATTACGGTGCACCGCTCCCAGAGCCTGACGCTTTCGGAGGCGGTCCTGGACTTGTGCGAGGCGTTTGAGGATGGCATGGTCCACACGGCCGTGAGCCGGGTCGCCGACAAGCACCGCATGTATGTCAAGACCTTTTCACCTACTCGCATGTTGGCGGACGTGGCTGCCGTGCGTTATTATATGGAGTGCCCTCGGTTGTAACAATAGTCAGTTATTTTACTAGCCTTTGCTTTGCCACAGCTCACCAAGGCCCACATCTCCACTGCCGCCGATGGCACATGCACCATCGCTGTGTACCGCAGCAACAACTGGTACAGAGCCTTCATCCGCTATAGGCACCGTGGTCTCCGTTGCAAGGGTCTCGGCGGACGCCCCGTCGCCATCACCCGAGCCAGCCGGCAACACTGTATCCCCGTCGCCCGTAGTGCCGACTGCCATCAACGCGCTTGCCTCAGTCGCATGCCCAACACGTCCACCACCGCCATCCCCATTGCTTGCATCCGATGCGTTCGAAAGACCATTCATCAATCCATCACATGCAGTCCCCATCCCCGGCACCAGCACGCTGTCGCCACTCGCCCTAGGTGTGCCGCCGCCAAGCCCACAATCAACCGCAGGTCCTCCTCCGCCACGTTCTCCGCCAGCCTCCCGTGCTCCACCTCCAGATCCCGCGCAACGCACCTTGCCACTAGTTGCAAGGGCCCGGCCACCACGGCCGCCACGAGCGGTAGCGGCAGCTCTGCGCTTCGTGGGAGGGGACGGGCTCCGACCAGGTGTCGCGGTCTTGCGCTTGCCCGCCCCCTGCAGGGCACTGGCGTTGCTTGGGGAGGAGGTAGAGTTGCCCGGCGCGGAACTGCTTGGTCCCTCGTCGGGTGCTCGGCCGCCGGCGCGCGGCAGCGGTGGTCGTCCGGATGCGCGTCGAGCAGCAATGCGCGCCGCCCTGTTCTGTGCGACTTCTCCAGTCCGCTCCTTGTCAAGCAGCTCGTCCATCTTCTCAAAGAGCTCGTTTGGAAACTGCGCCACAGGCCGGCGAGCTCCAGTACATCACTTGGAGGTCGAGGATTCACGGTGACAGGGCTTGAGGAAGACAATGGAGGCGCATTGGGGGTTGTGGGCAGAGCGTCGAGTGCAGCGCTGACAGTGGCGCCAGTGGTGGAGGCGGCAAAGTAGTGGTAGGTGGCAGTTGCCAGCGGCGCGGCACGCGGTGCATTCGGGCGCCCCCCGCTGGCCAGGTTGCCCAGGATTGGACCGAAGTTCTCGTCCTTGCTCGCGACCAGCAGCATCATTGCGGCTGTCACCGGCAGCCGCAACTTGGTGCTTGCAGAGTACCGACCGACCGTCTCGTGCGATGACAAGGCATTCTTGGGGAAGTAACGGTGCGACCGGGTGGACAGCTTTTTCAACATATCATTTACACCGCTCATGTCCACGCGCACCCTCCATCGGGACGAGCGACAAGCCCTTGTCGCGTTGTCCTTGGCAGCGAAGGTCCCGTCGGGAGGCATGCCTGCAGGAGCATCTACAGGGGCGTTCCACACAGGCCACCACTGTGCCATCAAATCGAACACGTCCCCCCACTCCGTCCGCTTACGACGATCACCGACATTGGACCGTCGGCAGGCCTTCCACACTCTTGCCGTCGTAATCAAGCTGTCATTGAGCAGCGACCGCATCACCTCCGTCGCGTCCTCAACCTCCTTGATGGACTGCATGGCGGCGAGCACAAAGCCGACCGCGCTTGGCAGCGGGATGACCGTTGGTTGATTCTCAAAGTTTGTCATCGGGTTGGCACCGACCCCTTGGGAATCGGAGGCACCCCCGTCGCCAGCCGACTGGCCAGGCTCCTCCTCCTCATCACCAGAACCCACTGATGGTTCGCCAGCCACTGGATCTTGTCCGACCGACGCACCAGAGGTAGGACGGCCGCTGCCTTGTCCTTGAGCTGCCTCAAACGCTCGTTCAGCACCCGACGTGACGGACGTTGGAGGAGTACCGCCGGTTGCCAAAGGCGGGGGTGGCCGCGTCCGGTCAATGATGACTAATCCGCCGGGAGCCACCGCGGGGCCGCCGTCGCTTCTCATCGCCTTGCAGGGGTTACCGGCCGGTGGCACGACGCCCGCGCTTGGGGGACCACCATCGGTGGCACCTCGGATGACGGAACCGCCAGTGCAGGGCACCTCGTCGGTCGCGCCGACTAACGACGCAGTGCCAGGATGTGGATCTTGCGCGCCAGGGCGACTCGTATCCAAAGGTGCAAGCGATGCAACCTCGGGCATAGCAGCTACACCACGCTGCCCGACATCTCGGCGAGTCACCTCCACGCCACCGAGGGGCACATGCTCCCCGCCGGGAGTACCATTGGTCCGCGGCGCAGTCCGACCGGTGGAGCGACTTTGGAGGAGGAGGGCGTTGTCCTCAGTCAAGGCGTTGAGCTGCAAATTCCGGTAGGCGTACGACAGCCCAACGTTTACAACACGCTGGGCGTGGAGGTCCTTGTCCGTGAAGAACCCCAGCCGGTGCACGACCCGGATCCAGCGGTGGCGTGGCGCCTCGGTGGGGTTGGCCGACGTAATGATGCGGCTCACGGCGGAGTGCAGCGACGCGCCGTGAGGAGCGAGATGCATGTCCAGCTTCGTCGCGGCCTCGTAGAAGAGACGCAACAGCGTGGAGAGATACGACACCTTCACAGCGTCGGTGATGCCGAGGACATCAAAAAACTCCACGTACTCGTTGTAGTCCTCCCGCCCCGGCGCGGCACTCCCACTTGGCATGATCACAGACCTGAACAACCAACAAAGCGTCGCAATGGAAAACGATAAAAGCAGTAGGAGAAGGGTGTACACGAATCGTCAATACATACGCCACTCCGATCGACACCGCCCAATATCACAAACGGCAAACTACCACGGCGCACGCAAGCGCGACCATTGCGCAGTCGAAATGCACCCAGGAACCGCTGGAATGGGCGGGGAAGAGCTCGGGGACGTACCGTGTTGCGAGCCAAAGGAAGGAACTGAACGTCGTACACGGCGACGCAAAGAGGCAGCATGGGTACCGACGTCACGCATGGTGGGGAC
>ENA-ORXT01004694-ORXT01004694.1-marine-metagenome-genome-assembly--contig:-NODE-4694-length-13955-cov-6.295648_pt1 | contig 13955 bp, 14 predicted proteins | sample MGYA00237868_ERZ511482 | MGnify/ENA metagenome assembly ERZ511482 | reverse complement strand
AGGACGTATGGGCGCAGATGCAGCGCGATCCGAAAACCGCCGTCGAACTGAAAGACGTTCGCCCCGGGCAAAGCCTGTAGCGGCCGGGAGGAAGAGAGAACCATGGAAATCGGACTCACGCATTACCTGACGGTCGCCTCGATCCTGTTCGTCGTCGGCATCTTCGGCATCTTCCTGAACCGCAAGAACGTCATCATCATCCTCATGTCCATCGAGCTGATGCTGCTGGCCGTGAACATCAATTTCGTCGCGTTCTCGACACACCTCAACGATCTGGGCGGACAGGTCTTCACCTTGTTCGTGCTGACGGTCGCGGCGGCGGAGGCGGCCATCGGGCTGGCCATCCTCGTGTGCTTCCACCGTAATCGCGGCACCATCGCCGTCGAAGACGTCGCGATGATGAAGGGCTGACATGTATTACTCGCTGATCGTCCTCCTGCCCCTGCTCGGCGCGCTGATCGCCGGTTTCGGCACCCGCTGGATCGGGGAGCGCATGGCGCAGATCGTCCCCAGCGCCATCCTCGTGCTGGTCGCGCTCATGTCCTGGGCGGGCCTGCCCGGGGCCATCGCGGCGGACCCGGAGCACATAACCTGGTTCCGCTGGATGGAATCAGGTGCGCTGGCGGTCGACTGGGGTATCCGGCTCGATACGCTGACGGGCGTGATGCTGGTCGTGGTGACGAGCGTGTCGGCCATCGTGCACGTGTACTCCATGGGCTACATGGCGCATGACCCGTCCAAGCCGCGCTTCTTCGCATATCTGTCGCTGTTCACCTTCACCATGCTGATGCTGGTGACCGCCGATAATTTCGTGCAGATGTTCTTCGGCTGGGAGGGGGTGGGCCTCGCCTCCTATCTGCTGATCGGGTTCTGGTACCACAAGGACAGCGCGAACGCGGCGTCGATGAAGGCGTTCATCGTCAACCGTGTCGGCGATTTCGGGTTGGTACTGGCGCTGTTCGGCATCTTCGCCCTCTTCGGCTCGCTCCAGTTCGACGCGGTGTTCGAGCAGATCCCCGGCATGGTCGGCGCGACCTTCTCCTTCCTCGGCTACGAGGTCGGGGTGCTGAACACCATCGGCTTCCTGCTGTTCATCGGCGCGATGGGCAAGTCCGCGCAGTTCTTCCTGCACACATGGCTACCCGACGCGATGGAGGGGCCGACGCCGGTATCGGCGCTGATCCATGCGGCGACCATGGTGACGGCGGGGGTCTTCCTGGTCTGCCGCATGTCGCCGCTGTACGAGTACGCACCCGCCGCCGCGACCTTCATCACCTATATCGGCGCGACCACGGCGCTGTTCGCGGCGACCGTCGCGCTGGTGCAGAACGACATCAAGCGCATCGTCGCCTATTCGACCTGCTCGCAGCTCGGCTACATGTTCTTCGCCGCCGGGGTCGGCGCGTATGAAGCCGCGATGTTCCACCTCTTCACCCATGCCTTCTTCAAGGCGCTGCTGTTCCTGGGCTGCGGCTCGGTCATCCACGCGATGAACGACGAGCAGGATATCCGCAGGATGGGCGGGCTGTGGCGCTATATCGTCCCCAGCTACATCCTGATGATCGTCGGCACCCTCGCCCTGACCGGCTTTCCGCCCTTCGCCGGGTTCTTCTCGAAGGACATGGTGATCGAGGTGGCCCATGCGGCGCACAGCACGGGCGGCACCTATGCCTTCTGGCTCGGTATCCTGGTCGCGGCGATGACGGCGTTCTATTCCTGGCGTCTGATCTTCAAGGTGTTCCACGGGCCGAAGAACGGCACCGCCGAAGCCTATGCCAATATCCACGAAAGCCCGCCCGTGATGCTGATCCCCATGGCGTTCCTGTTCCTGGGGTCGATCGTCGCCGGGGGCCTGTTCTACGAGATGTTCGTCGGGGACTCGGCCCACTGGTTCTGGGGTCATTCCATCGTGCATGCGAAGGAGAACTACGTCCTCGTCGAGAAATACGACGAGATGTACGACGTGGTCCATGCCGCGCATTACTCGCCGCTGTGGGTGAAATCCCTGCCGTTCTTCGCGATGCTGTCGGGTACGGCGCTGGCGCTGTACATGTACATCCTGCATCCGGGCGTGGCGGAGCGGGCGCGGGCGGCCAATCCGGGCGTGTATCAGTTCCTGCTCAACAAGTGGTATTTCGACGAATTGTACAACACGATCTTCGTGCGCCCCGCCATGGCGCTGGGCCGCTTCTTCTGGAACAAGGGCGACGGCAAGACCATCGACGGGGCCATCGACGGCCTGTCCATGGGCCTGATCCCCGCCGTCACCAACCTGTATTCGCGGGTGCAGAGCGGGTACATGTTCCACTACGCCCTCGCCATGTTCATCGGGGTCGCCGTCCTCGTCTCAGTCGCTGTGATGGGGGGCTGATCGGATGACGAGTGAAGGATTCCTGCTCAACCTGATCCTGTGGCTGCCGCTGTTCGGGGGCCTCGTCCTCCTGTGGATGGGCGGCGGGCGCGAGGCGGAGCGGCTGGCGGCGAAACGCTGGTCGCTGGCCATCACCGTGGTCACGTTCCTGCTGTCGGTCATCCTGTTCATGGGGTTCGATCCGACGGCGACGGGCTTTCAGTTCGTCACGGATATCCCGTGGCTGGCCGGGCTGAAATACAAGCTGGGCATCGACGGCATCTCGATCCTGTTCGTCCTGCTGACGACGGGCATCATGCCGCTGGTGATCCTGGCCAGTTGGGATATCGACAGGCGGGTCGCGCAGTATCTGGCCTCGTTCCTGATCCTGGAGACGCTGATGATCGGCGTGTTCGTGTCGCTGGATCTGTTCCTGTTCTACCTGTTCTTCGAGGCGGGCCTGATCCCGATGTTCATCATCATCGGGGTGTGGGGCGGGGGGCGGCGCGTCTATGCCAGCTTCAAGTTCTTCCTCTACACGCTGCTCGGCTCGATCTTCATGCTGATCGCGATGCTGTGGATGGCGAATTTCGCCGGATCGACGGATATCGAGTTCCTGCTGACCCACGAATTCCCGTCGACGCCGTTCGAGGTGCTGGGGGTCGAGATCGGCGCGGGGGCGCAGACGCTGCTGTGGTTCGCCTTCTTCGCCAGCTTCGCGGTCAAGATGCCGATGTGGCCGGTGCATACCTGGCTGCCCGATGCGCATGTCGAGGCTCCGACGGCGGGGTCGGTGGTGCTGGCCGCGATCCTGCTGAAGCTGGGCGGGTACGGCTTCATCCGCTTCAACCTGCCGATGTTTCCCGTCGCTTCGGATCAGCTCCAGAACTTCGTCTTCGCGCTCAGCGTCATCGCCATCGTCTACACCTCGCTCGTCGCGCTGGTGCAGACAGATATCAAGAAGCTGATCGCCTATTCCTCCGTCGCGCATATGGGCTTCGTCACCATGGGCATCTTCGCGGCGAACCAGCAGGGGCTGGACGGGGCCATCTACCAGATGATCAGCCACGGCTTCATCTCCGGCGCGCTGTTCCTGTCGGTCGGGGTGATCTACGACCGGATGCACACGCGCGAGATCGCGGCCTATGGCGGCCTCGTGAACCGGATGCCGGTCTATGCGACGATCTTCCTGTTCTTCACGATGGCGAATGTGGGCCTGCCCGGCACCTCCGGCTTCGTGGGCGAGTTCCTGACGATGATGGGGGCGTTCAAGGCGAATACCTTCGTCGCGCTGGTCGCCGCGACCGGGGTGATCCTGTCCGCCGGGTATGCGCTGTGGCTCTATCGCCGCGTGGTGTTCGGGACGATGACGAACCCGACGCTGGAGACGATCACGGACATGAACCGGCGCGAGATCGTCACGATGATCCCGCTGATCGCCGCGACGCTGTATTTCGGCATCAACGCCTCGGCCCTGATCGACGTGTTCAGCCCCGCCGTCTCCGACCTGTTGCAGAACTATCACGCCGCCGTCGGCGCGCCTGAATCGCTGTTGATGCAGCCGGGGGGCGAGATCGCGCCTGCCGCCGCGTCCTCCAGCGCGCATTGACGGGAAGGACGCCATGACCCCGCTCAACCAAGATTCCCTCAACCTGCTGGCCGCCGCGCCGGAGTTCATCCTCGCGGCGGGGGCGCTCGCGCTGCTGATGCTGGGCGTGTTCCGGCAGAACCCCGCCGGGGCGATGCTGGTGCATTGGCTGACCGTCGCGCTGCTGGCCGTCGCCGGGATCGCCGCCTACATGGGCGGCGGCGACGCGCAATATGCGTTCGGCGGCGTGTTCGTCTCGGACGGTGTCAGCCGGTTCGCGAAGGTGTTCATCTTCTTCGGCACCGCCATCGTGCTGGTGCTGTCGCGCGAATACATGCTGCGCGCCAGGATCATGATCTTCGAGTTCCCGGTGCTGGTCGCATTGGCCGCGCTCGGCATGTCGATGATGGTGTCCTCGGCGGATCTGATCGCGCTGTACATGGGGCTGGAGCTGCAATCGCTGGCCCTCTACGTCCTCGCATCCTTCCGGCGCGACAGCGTTCGCTCGACCGAGGCGGGGCTGAAGTATTTCGTGCTGGGCGCATTGTCGTCGGGCCTGTTGCTGTTCGGGGCGTCCTTCGTCTACGGCGCGGCGGTCAGCACGCATTTCGCGGATATCGCCGCCGTGGTGGCGAGCGGCGAGATGAACGTGGCGATGGTCATCGGGCTGGCCTTCATGCTGGCGGGCATGGCGTTCAAGATTTCGGCGGCCCCCTTCCACATGTGGACGCCCGACGTGTACGAGGGCGCGCCGACCCCCGTGACCGCGTTCTTCGCCACCGCGCCGAAGATGGCGGCGGCGGTGCTGATGGTGCGGGTGCTGTATGACGGGTTCGGCGAGGCGGCGGTGCCGGACTGGCAGATGATCGTCGCCTTCCTCGCCGCCGCATCGATGCTGGTCGGGTCGGTCGCGGCGATCGGGCAGACGGATATCAAGCGCCTGATGGCCTATTCCTCCATCGGCCATATGGGTTTCGCCCTCGTCGGCATGGCGGCGGGGACCGAGGCGGGGGCGCGGTCGGTGCTGGTGTATCTGGCCGTCTACATGATCATGAATCTGGGCGTCTTCGCCTATATCCTGACGATGCGGCGCAACGGCGTGGCAATGACCAGGATCGGCGATCTGGCCGGGCTGTGGCAGCGCGACAACTTCTCGGCGCTGTGCCTGACCATCCTGATGTTCAGCCTCGCGGGCATCCCTCCGCTGGCAGGGTTCTGGGCCAAGTGGTACACGTTCGGCGCGGCGGCGGAGGCCGGGCTGATCTGGCTGCTGGTCATCGCGACGGTCGCGGCGGTCATCAGCGCGTTCTACTACCTGCGCCTGATCAAGATCATGATCTTCGACGATGCGGTCGATGGGTTCGACGGCCCCATGGGCGGCGAGTTCCGCGCGGTGCTGGGCCTGTCGGCGGCGGTCATGCTGCTGTTCGTGATCGGGGGTCTGGGCATTACCGAGATGGCGGCGGATGCCGCAGCGATCTACGCGCGGTGAAGGTCGAGGCGCTCGGCAGCATCGACAGCACGAGTCTGGAGGCATCGCGCCGGGCGCAGGCGGGGGCCTGTGGCCCGATCTGGCTGTGGGCAGCCGAGCAGACGGCGGGGCGCGGGCGCGCGGGGCGGGAGTGGGTGTCGCCCCCGGGCAACCTGCACGCGACCCTGCTGATGCCGGTGGCGGACGATCCCCGGCGCGCGGCGCTGCACTCCTTCGTCGCCTGCCTCGCGGTGGCCGATACGCTGAAGGTGCTGACGGGGGCCGCCGACCGCATCGCGCTGAAATGGCCGAACGATGCCCTGCTGGGCGGGCGCAAGGTGGCCGGGGTGCTGCTGGAATCGGGTCTGGGCACGGCGGGGCGCTGGCTGTCCGTCGGAATCGGCATCAACCTGGCCCATGCGCCCGCCACGACCCGCTGGCCCGCGACCAGCGTGGCCGAGGCGACCGGCAGGGACGCGCCCGGTGCCGAGGCCACCCTCCACATCCTCGCGGCGGCGATGGTCGTGCGCCTGAAACAACTGGAGAAGAAGGGCTTCGCCGCCATTCGCCACGACTGGCTGGCCCGGGCCGCACGGCTGGGCGAGCAGGTCGAGGCGCGCCTGCCGCACGAAACCCTGACCGGCATCTTCGAGACGCTTGACGAAACCGGTGCGATGGTGTTGCAGACCGGCACGGGTCCGCGCGATATCCATGCGGCGGATGTCTACTTCCCGGGGGGTGCCGATGCTTCTGGCCATTGATGTCGGCAATACCAATACGGTCTTCGCCTTCTACGAGGACGACGAGCAGAAGGCCGAGTGGCGCATCGCGACGGATGCGCGGCGCACGGCGGACGAATATTTCGTCTGGCTGGACCACCTGATGAAGCTGGGCGATATCGGGCGCAAGAGCGTCAAGGGCGCGGTCATCGCCACGGTCGCCCCGCAGACGCTGTTCAACCTGAAGACCCTCAGCCGCAAGTACTTCAATGCGGACCCGCTGGTCATCGGCGAGGGCGATTGCGATATCGGTATCGCGGTAAACATGCCCCGGCCCCAGGAGGTCGGCGCGGACCGCGTGGTGAACGCCCGCGCGGCGCTGACGACCTACGGTCCCGATCTGGTCATTCTCGATTTCGGCACCGGCACCACGTTCGATGTCGTGGACGGGCAGGGGGCCTATATCGGCGGCGTGATCGCGCCGGGGGTCAACCTGTCCCTCGCCGCCCTGCACCAGGCGGCGGCGAAGCTGCCCCGCATCGCGGTCGAGCGGCCCGGCAGGGTCATCGGCAACGACACGGTATCGGCCATGCAATCGGGTATATACTGGGGCTATGTCGGGCTGATAGAAGGCCTGTGTAACAGAATTGCGGATGAGCGCGGAACACCGATGACGGTGATCGCCACGGGCGGTCTTTCGCCGCTCTTCGCCAAGGGCACTGACGTGATCGATCACGTGGATGACAGCCTCACGATGCGTGGGCTGGTCGAGATTTATATGCGCAACGCGACTGCCGCGCGCAGGGAGACATGATGGACGGCCTGTATTACCTGCCGCTGGGCGGCACCGACGAAATCGGCATGAACATGTACCTGTACGGCTATGGCCCCGCTGGAAAGCAGCGGTGGATCATGGTCGATTGCGGGATCGGCTTTCCGGACGAGGCCCAGGCCCCCGGGGTCGAGACGATGACGCCGGACCCCGAGTGGATCGCCGCGCGCAAGGGCCAGCTCGACGGCATCTTCATCACCCACGCGCACGAGGATCATATCGGCGCGATCGGCTCGCTGTACGACCAGCTGAAGGCCCCGATCTACTGCACCGCCTTCCCGGCCGATATCGCCCGGCGCAAGATGGAGGAGGCGGGCCAGAGCCCCAAGCACATCAAGGTCTGCGAACCGAACACCCCGGTCAGGGTCGGCAAGTTCGAGGTATCGTTCTTTCCGATGACCCATTCCGTGCCGGAAACCAGCGCGCTGATCATCCGCACGCCGGTCGGCACCGTGTTCCACACCGCCGATTTCAAGATCGACCCCGATCCCGTCTACGGCAAGCCGATGGACAAGGACGCGCTCGCGAAGCTGGGCGAGGAGGGGGTGCTGGCCATCGTCTGCGATTCCACCAACGTGTTCGAACCGGGCCGTTCGGGCGGCGAGAAGACGATCCAGGACAACCTCAACCGCGTGGTCGCGGGCTGCAAGGGCAAGGTCGCGGCGACGACCTTCGCCTCCAACGTGGCCCGGCTGAAGATGCTGGCCGATGCGGCGGCGGCGAACGAGCGGGCCGTGGTCGTGGCGGGCCGGGCGATGAAGCGCATGATCGCGGCGGGCGAACGCTCGGGCGCGGCGGCCGACTTCCCCACCACCGTCAGCGAGGATCAGGCGCGGGACATCCCCGACGACAACCTGTTCTACCTCGTCACCGGCTCGCAGGGCGAGGCCCGGGCGGCGGTCGCCCGGATCGCGGGGGATTCGCACCCGGTCGTCTCGCTGGGGCGCGGCGACACGATGATCTATTCGTCGAAGACCATCCCCGGCAACGAGGTCGAGGTATCGCGCATCCAGAACAAGCTGGTGGAACGCGGGATCGAGATCATCGACGCCACGATGGTCGACATCCACGTCTCGGGCCATGCCTGCCGCGACGAGATCGAGGAGGTCTACAGCCTCGTGAAGCCGAAATACTCCATCCCCATGCACGGCGAGCATCGCCACCTGCACGAGCATGCGGAATCGGCGCTGAAATGGGGGGCGGCGCAGTCCTTCGTCGTGACCAACGGCCAGATGCTGCAAATCTCGGACAACGGCGCGCGGGTCGTGGACGAGGTGCCGAACGGGCGGCTCTATCGCGACGGCAATGCCGTGGTCGGATCGCAGGACGGCGTCGTGCGCGACCGCAAGCGCATGGCGATGAACGGGCATATCGCCGTCTCGGTCGTGCTGGACGACAATGGCGAGCTGATCGTGGAATCGGATGTCCGGGCGACCGGCGCACCGAAACGCACCGGCCAGCGCGGCGGCACCTTCGAGGAGCGGATCGCGGAGGCCGTGGACGCGGCCATCACCGAAGCGCCGCGCAAGAAGCGTCTGGACGACCAGGGGCTGGAGGATCTGGTCACCCAGGTCGCGCGCCGCACGGCGAACAAGCTGTGGGGCAAGAAGCCCGAAACCGTCGTCTTCATCACGCGGATCGAGGACGAATAGGGCGTCCGCGCGCCCGGTACGGAGAGGATCATGGCGGATCGGTACGAGGACGGGATGCGGATGCGCCGGGCGGTGCTGGGCGACGCGCATGTCGACCGGGCCGAGGCCGCCGCAACCGCTTTCGACGCCCCGTTCCAGACCTTCATCACCGAAGGGGCCTGGGGGTCGGTCTGGGCGCGGGAGGGGCTGACCCCGCGCGAACGCTCGCTCGTCACGCTGGCATTGCTGGCGGCGGGCGGACACTGGGACGAGGTGGCCCTGCATATCCGCGCCACCGCCCGTACCGGCGCCACGCCGCAGGACGTGCGCGAGGCGCTGCTGCACGTGGCGGTCTATGCCGGGGTTCCGGCGGCGAACCATGCGCTGAAGGTCGCAAAGGCGACCTACGCCGAGATGGGCATCGACCCGTGACCCCCCGCGACTGGACCCGGCACCCGCCCGCCCGCACGCCGGGCTATTTCAGTTCCATCCCCCGCGCGCCCCGCAAGGGGCTGATCCCGCTCGATCCGGACGCGGCAGCCCTGACCGGGCCGGTCTTCGGCGCGCGGGATATCGGCGCGATGGATGGCGACCTGATCCGCAATGCCGCCGCGCCCGGCGAGATGGCCATCGGCCCGCGCATCGTGGTGCAGGGCCGGGTGCTGGACGAGGCGGGGCGCGGGGTGCCGGGGGCGCTGCTGGAGATCTGGCAGGCCAATGCGGGCGGGCGCTATCGCCATGCGCGCGACGGCTATCTCGCCCCGCTCGACCCCAATTTCGCCGGGGCGGGCCGGGTGCTGACGGGCGAGGATGGCGGGTACCGCTTCGACACGGTGATGCCGGGGGCCTACCCCTTTCCGAACGGGCCGAATGCATGGCGGCCCGCGCATATCCACTTTTCGGTATTCGGCCGGGCCTTCGCGCAGCGGCTGGTCACGCAGATGTATTTCGAGGGCGACCCGATGATCCGCCGCTGCCCCATCGCCGCGACCCTGCCGAGCGCCGAGGCGGTGGCGGTGCTGACCGCCCGCTACGACCCCGACCACGATCGCCCGATGGATGCCCGCGCCTTCCGCTTCGACATCGTACTGCGGGGGCGGCGGGAAACGCCGGTGGAGGCGGGATGAAGGAAACCCCCTCCCAGACGGCCGGGCCGTTCCTGCATATCGGCCTGATGCCGGACGGCATCGGTATTGCCCCCCTCGCCGTGTCCTCGCCCGCCGATCCGGTCACCCTGCACGGCACCCTGCACGATGCCGACGGCGCACCGGTTTCCGACGCGCTGGTCGAGATGTGGCAGGTCGGCGGTCCCTGGGCGCGCTGCCCCACCGATGCGCAGGGCGGCTGGCGATTGCAGGCGGCGCGGCCCGGCGCGATCCCCTTCGTCGCGCTGTGGATCATCGCCCGGGGCATCAATACCGGCCTGCATACGCGCCTCTACTTCCCCGATATCGACCATGCGGGGGATGCCGCGATGGCCCGGGTGCCGCAGGATCGGCGCGGGACACTGGTTGCGCTGGACGAGGGAGACGGGGCATACCGGCTCGACATTCGCCTCGGGGGCGAGGACGAGACGGTATTCTTCGATGTGTGAGGCGTGATGACGAAACCCTGTATCCTCTGCGTCGCGATCACCGGATCGGTGCCGACCCAGGCCGACAACCCCGCCGTCCCCGTCACCGTGGCCGAACAGATCGAGAGCACCCACGCGGCGTTCGAGGCGGGCGCGGCCATCGCCCATTGCCACGTGCGGGACGAGGACGGCAGGCCGACCTCCGACCCCGACCGCTTCGCCCGCCTGAAGGAGGGCATCGAGGCGCATTGCCCCGGCATGATCGTGCAGCTTTCCACCGGCGGGCGCTCCGGCGCGGGGACGGAGCGGGGCGGGATGCTGCCGCTGGCCCCGGACATGGCCTCGCTGTCGGTGGGGTCGAACAACTTTCCGAAGCGGGTCTACGAGAACCCGCCCGATCTGGTGGACTGGCTGGCCGGCGAGATGCGCAAGCACGGCGTCAAACCCGAGATCGAGGCCTTCGACCTGAGCCATATCCACCAGGCGGCGGCGATGAACCGCGACGGGCGCATTCCCGGCCCGCTCTATGTGCAATTCGTGATGGGGGTGAAGAACGCCATGCCCGTGGACCGCCCGACCTTCGATTTCTATATCGAGACGCTGCACCGTCTCGCCCCCGATGCCGAATGGTGCGCCGCCGGGATCGGGGCGGGGCAGGTGATGGTGAACGAATGGGCCATCGCCGCCGGGGGGCATACCCGCACCGGGCTGGAGGACAATATCCGCCTCGACAGGACGCGACTCGCCCCGTCGAATGCCGCGCTGGTCGAACGCTGCGTCGAGATATGCGGGCGACACGCGCGCCCGGTGGCGACCCCGGCGCAGGCGCGGGCGATCCTGGGGCTGCGGGCGGCATGAGTACCGCACTGAAACTGGCCCTGCCGTCCAAGGGGCGGCTGCTCGACGATACGCTGGACTATTTCGGCGCGGCGGGGCTGAAGATCCGCAAGACCGGAAACGCGCGGGCCTATGCTGCATCCGCCAGCGGGATCGACGGGATCGAGATCGCCTTCATGCAGGCGGGCGAGATCCCCGGCGCGCTGGGCAGCGGGGCGGTGCATCTGGGCGTGACGGGCGAGGACCTGATCCGCGAGAAACTGCCCGAGGGGGTGGGTCGCACGGTGCTGGTCCGCGCGCTGGGCTACGGCCGCGCCGATCTGGTGGTGGCGGTGCCGCAGAGCTGGATCGATGTCGAGACGCTGGCCGATCTGGACGATGCGGCGGCGGCCTTCCGGGCGCGGCACGGCTTTCCGATGCGGGTGGCGACGAAGTATCTGAACCTGACCCGGCGGCACTTTCGCGAGGAGGGGCTGGCGAATTACCGCCTCGCCCCCAGCGACGGCGCGACCGAGGGGGCACCGGCGGCGGGGGCGGCGGAGATCGTGGTCGATATCACGTCCTCCGGCGAGACGCTGCGCGCCAACCACCTGAAGATCATCGGCGCGGAGCCGATCCTGCGGTCCGAGGCGCAGTTGCGCGCCTCCGTCGCCGCGCCGTGGTCGGGGGAGACGCTGGCCACCCTGCGCACCCTGATCGACCGGGTCGAGGCGCGGGAGGCGGCGCGGAACCGCGTCGTCCTGCGCTGCTCGCTGCCGGGGGCGGACAAGGGGGGGCTGGAAAGCGCGCTGGACGGGGTCGGTGCCGCCCTGATCGCGCTGGAGGGCAGTGCGGTCACCGTGGGCGCGCCGAAAAGCGCGGCCTATGCGGCGGCGACCATCCTGCGCGACCACGGCGCGCCGCGCGTCGACAGCGTGACGCCGGACATGCTGTACGGGGCAGGGGCGCAGGTGTTCGCCCGGGTCGGCGGGGCGCTGGCGCAGCGATGAAAAAAAGCCGCCCCGGTGAAGGGCGGCTTCTGCGTCTTCCGTGTCTCGTCAGGCGACGGAATCAGATCCCGACATAGCCGTCATTGGCGGGAACCCAGGGCTGGCCCGCACCACGGCGGCACATGCGGCCGTTGAGCGTTTCGGGCTGGCCGTTCGAGAACACGGCGGTCTGGTAGTCGCGGCACTCGACGCCGGAGCTGCTGGCGACGACCTGCGGGCGCGCGCCGTACTGCGGCTGCGCGTATTGCTGCTGCTGCTGGGCGTACTGCTGCTGGGTCTGCACGGGGCCGAGATAGCCCGCCGGGTCGACCTGCACGTAATAGGGGGCCGTCGTCGGCGTCACGGTGCCGTAGACCTGCGGGTTGACCGGGTCGGCCCACTGGACGGGCTGGTTCACGGGGGCGCTGGTCATGGCCTGCTGCGTCGAGGCATAGGCGACCTTCTGCCCCTGGGGCGAGATGCGGGCCGCGACTGCCGACCCGAGGATGCCGCCGAGCACCGTGCCGCCGATGATGGCGGCGGTCCGCCCCCGGCCACTGCCGACCTGCGTACCGGCCAGGCCGCCCGCGACGGCACCCAGCGCGCCGCCGACCGCCTGCGCATTGATACCCGTGCCGCCACCGGCGGTGGACTGGCAACCGGCAGTAGCCAGGGCGATGGCGATCAGGGGGGTGGCGAGTTTTGTGGAACGAAACATGTAGGCTCTCCTGCCTTGGGAATACTCGATGACGGTTCGCGGTTGCCCGTGCGGTTTGCATCGGTCAACCGCCGCGATATATGGCCTGTATGGTCTTTTCGTGGCGTGAACCGGTCAGCCACCATCAAAGGAAAAAACGATTGATTATCCATGAAGATGCCGACGGTCGTGATGGGGAACGCGCGGGACTGTTCGCGGGTTCCGATCCTTTTGCCCTCGCGCAGGCCTGGCTGGATGCCGCGTGGAAGACCGAGCCGAACGACGCCAATGCCATGGCGCTGGCCACGGTCGCGGCGGACGGGATGCCGAACGTGCGGATGGTCCTGCTGAAGGAGATCGAGGAGAACGGCTTCGTCTTCTACACCAACCGCACCAGCGCCAAGGGCGACGAACTGGAGGCCGTGGCCAGGGCGGCGGGCGTGCTGCACTGGAAGAGCGCGGGCCGGCAACTGCGCTTTCGCGGGCCGGTCGAGCAGGTCGGCGCGGCGCAGTCCGACGCCTATTTCGACTCGCGCCACCCCCAGAGCCGGGCGGCGGCGGTCGCCTCTCGGCAATCGCGTCCGCTGGCCTCGCGGCAGGTGATGCTGGACGAGACGGCGGCCGTGGCCGAGCAGAGCGACGGCGCGCCCGTACGCCCCGACCACTGGGGCGGCTATCGCATCCGCCCCGTCGAGATCGAGTTCTGGGCCGATGGCGAGCATCGCATCCACGACCGATTTCGCTGGACGCGGCAGGGGCCGGAGGCGCATGGGTGGACCGTGCGGCGGCTCTATCCGTGACACTCGCCCCACCGTACTGACGCGCCGAATCACTCGACAGGAGCAACCGCATGCCCGACGGGAACAGCCAACGCACCTTGCTCCTGACCGGGGCGAGTCGCGGCATCGGGCATGCCACCGTCAAGCGGTTCTCCTCCGCCGGATGGCGGGTGATATCGTGCTCCCGGCATGACTTTCCGGAGGATTGCCCCTGGGAAGCGGGGCCGGAGAATCACATCAAGGTCGATCTGAGCAGCCCCGACGACACCATCCGCGCCATCGACGAGATCAAGGAACGGCTGGGGCCGAACGGCAGGCTGAACGCCCTGGTCAACAATGCCGGCATCTCGCCCAAGGGACCGGAGGGCGAGCGCCTGAACACCATGACCACCAGCCTGCGGGACTGGGGAAAGGTGTTCCACGTCAACTTCTTCTCCTCCGTCGTGCTGGCGCGGGGGTTGTTCGACGAGCTGAAGGCGGCGCAGGGGGCCATCGTCAACGTCACGTCCA
>ENA-ORXT01004691-ORXT01004691.1-marine-metagenome-genome-assembly--contig:-NODE-4691-length-13959-cov-11.687365_pt1 | contig 13959 bp, 19 predicted proteins | sample MGYA00237868_ERZ511482 | MGnify/ENA metagenome assembly ERZ511482 | reverse complement strand
GCCCCAGACAGGCCACCAAAGCAACGTGGGACGAGTAATAATCGAAATGCAATGGCAGTGCGGTAGATGGCATGCCGGCCAGAACCACCCCGCCGTCTTCGGCAGCATTCAATGGAAACCACAAGGTTGCCACCCTCGTCCCTTCCATTGCGTCCGCAGTCCGCAACAGACGCGCCAGGGGCGGTGGAGGCAGCGGCGGCGGCCGAGAGGCCCGCCCACTACCGTTGAGGTCCACTCTGGCGGCGTCGGTGGTGAAGGCAGTCCCGTCAGTCGCCCGCACAGACCCCGTCGGGTTGGTGTGAGGATCAGAGATGTGGCGGCGTCGGACGGCAGCGCCGGGACGGTGCGTGCGGCGGCGGCGTCGCCCTCCCCCATCGTCTTCCCCCACTTGTCGTCGGTCACCGTCCCGGCAGGGTGGCGGCGGAGAGCCGCGCTGTCGACGACCTGCTCTGTTTGTCTAGGCGGCTGACATCGAGAAGTACATTCCAGGCAGGGCAGTAGGATGTGGATTCGGCGGCCGGGGGGCTTGAGGGGCGCCGTTGCGCGAGAGAGGAGGCTGCCGCCACTGCCACCGGCCCCACCCCGTACGTGGTGCGTGTCAAGCGTGTCTTAAAAATTAACCTGCGGCAACCAAAGGTGGGGGCAGGCTCCCCCGGCCGCGATATCCGGGACGGCGACGACCGCGCAACGCCCGGCGCGACGGGGGATGTGGAGGGCGCTGACGCCTTCGGGTCGGCCGGCCAACTCGCCACCTTTGTCGTTGGCGTGCTCGCCGGCGCCGCCGTCGTGGCGCTCGGCGCCGACGGGGTGCTCGGCGCCGACGCTCACCGGCGGACACGCAGCAACGGCTGCCGCAGCAGGGAGGGTTGGCGGGGGGGCTGGGGAGCGGCTGCCGGCGGCGGAAATGGTGGCGGTGGTCGGGTGTTTCCGACGGCAGCTCTGCGCGGCGCCCATTTGGATTGTCCATGTCAAAGTTGTGCCGGCCCAACCCAGCGGCCCGCGCCGCCGCGCTGAAGATGGGGGCGGTGGCGATGACGCCGCCGCCGCCGCCGCCGCCGCCGCAGCCGGCCCCAGCCGCAACGATATCGGGCTCCCCCGTCTCGCATGCCCCATAAGAGGCACTCGCCGGCGTCTGCTCTGTGTGGAACCAGCCCGGCGCTGCGGCACGCAGCGCTGGCGCGTCGGCGCGCACCAGGAGGCAGCCGTCAGACGTGGGGAGCGCGCCGCCGAGCAGGGCGTCGGAAGGTATGCGGCCACAGATTGAGGTCGCCAGTACCGTCGTTTCCACCGCATTTTCGGCCCGGGAGGCGTCGCCGCCGCCGCCGGGCACTGGCGCCGGCATCCGTGAGCCGGCGAGCAGCTCGTCAGCAGGGTGTGCCCATCGGCCTCGCCGGCTGCTCCGCATCTGATCCGAGCGGGCCCGGCACACAGCACCCGTCCTCGGACGTCCGGTCGACGGTTACTTCACGGGACGTAACGAGGAGCGCCTCGGCGGGGTGCCAACGGCCTGAGGCGACCGCCGCCACCGGCGCCGCCGAGTCGCTGCCGCCGCAGCGGCCTCCACGGTCGCTCGCCTCCAGCGACCCGAAGGCGTGTTCCACGACTGCCTGTACGATCATGGCTTCGAGCAGCCGGACGTAGCAGCGCTCTCCCCAGTCCCCCATCTCCCCTTCATATATTCCGGCAGTAGATGAATCCCACGCCACAGCCCCGGTGACCATGGCTGCCTCCATGCCCGGCCCCCCCACGCGCCCCAGCTCCAGCGCAAGACAACCATCCAGTCGCAGCTCCGTCACAACTGTGGCCTTTCCCTTGTACGCCTCCGTCTGCCACGATGTCGACCGCGGCGCGGCCACCAGCGCCGCCGCCACCGTGTGCAGCGTCGCGGCCGCCTTGTCCACGACCACCCCCCCTGTTTCCGAAGCGTTCCGGGACAGCAGCTGCACGATGCCGCCCTAAAGGTACACGCAGTAGGCCCACACACGGGAGCAAGGCGGATGCGATGTCATGGTGACGGCGGGGCGGTCGGGGTAACCGATGTCAGTCCGGCACGCCCCGCAAACGAATGTCGGACGCGGGGGGCGGGGGGGACAACATAGGAGAGGAACGCCAGGGGGAGAGAGGGGGGGTCTGTCGTGGGGACTGGAACGGGTGGGGGCCGCTGTGTTGACGACGTGGGCGGCTGTCGCGCCGTGGCTGGACGGGGGGTGGCGTCACGTTGGATCCGTGTGAGAGAGAAGGTACTCTAACTGGCTGGCGGTGGCCGCCAGTCATCGTCGCACCTCCCCCGCACCAGCAGTCTTCTACCGTGCAATGCGCACTGCATACATCCCTGCTGGCCTCCCACAGTTTGTGGAGCCGGCTGCCACGACGATTGGTACCTTGGAGCACGGTTTCCCTGGGAACCCAAAAACAGCAAGCCGGTCTACTCGGTTGTTGTCATATCGTTTCGAGCCCTCTTCTTCCCCCGTATGCTGTGCCGCCCGTTCTCCTGCTCTATTCTCGTCCGTATGCTGGACAGGGTGGGAAGGTTTCCCTCCACAGCGACCTCGTAGGCACTCCTAAACTCTTCCCTCCCCATCTCTAGCACCTTCCTCCTCACGGTCTTGGCCTTGGGAAAGCAAATTCACCTGCGCCTTGTCCAGCTTGCCGCCAGCCCCATTCTGCAACTCTTTCATCGGCCCGTACCCTTTCCACCCAAAGTCCCACGCCTGCAGGAGCTCGTCCACCGTCTTAATACCGCGGGCGACGACTTGGTTGGACTGGATCGGGGGTCCCCGTGAGGCTGCACCGCGATCCTGCGCTTGGCTCCCGGCCCCGCCTGTCGACGAGGGCTCGGCGCCCACAACTTGGCTGACACCGTTCTGGCCGCCATCCCCACAGGCGCTAGGAAGAACCCGTGGGACGATCGCAGAGGGCCCACCGGGTGGAGCTCCAGGCCGTAGAACGTCAGCAGCACTTGTGGGTGGCGCCAGAGAGCGCCGCAGCCTCTGCCCCCTGGCGACCGCTCCTCCGAGGTGTAACGCGGCAAACTCGGCGAGCCAAGGCTCTAGTGGGACAGCATCAGAGGGGGAATAGGTGGATACTGACTGGAAGAGCAACAGGTCCGCATCTGTGGGTGGTGTGGGAACAAAGAATTGGGCCCGCAGTCGGGAGGACTCGTCAACTTTGTTGAGCATCAACCTCTTGCTTCGTTACGACGAGCTCGTCATGCTGCGGTGAGTTGTTGCTCATCTCGACCGTTGCTTTGTTTTGACCCTATGTACCTGGGCTGTGATATACGGCCACCCGTTTTCTTCCATTTCTTTTGTATACTGCACGTGCGCGGCTCTGACCCCCCCTTCTTGCTTGCTCCATCACCTCCTCGGCTGGCTGTCTTTGTTCTTCAATGAACAGCATCGAGCACATCGGCAGCAGCACGAGCGGCATCAAGCTGAGCATTAATCTGCAGACCAAGAACTCACTCAAGCGCCGCGTGTACGTGTGCCAGCCATGGCCGGGACCCCTGGGTTCGGACCCGAGGTAAGTACCAATTTGCATCTGTGGGGCTCTCTTTGTTTTTTTCTCCGCCTTTGACCGTCCGACAAATTGGGACGAGTGGTGTGGTGATGGGTGACCCGGCCTGGTATATTCACGCGTGGCAGACCGGAGAATAGCTGACAGGGCGCCACCGTGGAGGCGGCGATGAGGCGCTGCGCTATGACATGAGAGACAACCGGGGAACTGCGAAGCTCACTCAATTATTTCTTTCTTGATGTGTTGCGTAGGCTTGATGCAAGCCACGTTCTCCTGCTCTGGTTGAAGGTCCGTGGTGGGCGCCCGGGGCCCATGTTTTGCCGGCCGCTGGTCCGGCAGAGCAAGGGCATGCGCACAACGGTGTGGGACACCAACCAAAAGGTCGGGTGCGAGGCGTTGACGGCCCTCGTTCGCGAGTCCCTGGCCGACTGCGGCATGTTGGACGTGAAAAAGGTTGCGACACACTCGGGAAAGAGGACGGGCGTGCAACTTTACGACGCCCTTGGGATGACTGATGCTTGGGTCATGGACAAGGGCGCCTGGACCAGCGCGTCTGCGTTTATCAACTACAAGTCCATGTGCAACCGACTGGAGATGCGTTTTTCTTTTGGCACCCCGCAGGCGTGGTCTAGTGCGTGATGGTCTGTGTGTACTTCTCTATGCTTTTTACCTTTGTGTTCTCTGCTTGACATGTTTGTTTTTTAATGGTATCCAACTGTCTCTACATCTCAGTGCCGCCACCTTCACCAAGGACAGTGTCAGCCGTCGAGGTCGCGGACTCACCTTCCCCTGCACCACTCGCCGCCACGCACACCGCGGGTGTCGCTCACCTGACCACACAGATTTTCGTGCGCATTGCCATCCCGCCACAGCTGCCTTTTCAAAGCGTAATGGACAAGCCGCAGAGGCACCCTGCAAGTTCAGCCCAGTATACGAACAAAAAAGATGGGGCGAAAACCCCAGTGAGGGGCGCTTGGGAGCTCGCGCGCACCGATCGGGATGGAAAAAGGTGTTGGAAAAATGGGAGCTCAAGAACCCACAGCAGGTAAGATGTACAGCGACTGGGCTGAGCACACGCACGCGGTGTCGGGCGCCGTGCCGGCCAAGAGGCGCCCACGGCTGCCGGGGGGGGGGGCGGCGGGGGTGGCGACGCCGGCCCCCGGCTCGGCAGAAGCCGCCGCCGCCGCCGCGGCCCGGACGTGCGACTGGCCCGCACGCTGACAGCGCTGGGGGCGACGTCGCCGCAGTCGTCTTGCCAGCCGTCGCCCATCAATGACGGCGGAAACGACACGAGCACGACGCGGTAGGTGTTGGTCGGGCAGTACCAGGCGTCGGGCGACAGCGTCCCGTCTCCGGCGGGGGGGGGAGGGGCAGACGGCACGACGGCGGTGAACGCAGCTGGGCGGCGGCCGCACGTGGGCGGCCGGAGGGAGGTGGGCGACCGGCGGGAGGTGGGCGGCCGGCGCGAGGTTGGCGGCCGGCGGGAGGTGGGCGGCCGACGAGACGTGAGCGGCCGACGGGGCGTGGGCGGCGGCGGCAATGTGGCGGCCGGCGGCGGCGGCAGGAGGCCGGCTGGCGGGACATGGCCGGTGGCAGGAGGGGGGTGACCGCGAGAGGGCAGCGGCGGCAGGTAGGCGTAAGACGGCGGCGGCAGGCGGGCGACCGACGGAACGTGGCCGGTGGCAGGAAGAGCGTGGCCGCGGCACGTGGCCCGCGGCGGCTCATGCGCGGCCCGCAGCGGTTGGGCGGCGGAGGACCGTCGGCAGGGGTGGTAGGTGGGCGGGGGCGACAGAAAGCAGCCGGCCGCAGTTGCGCGGCCGGCAATACGTGGGCGGCCGGCGAGAGGTGGACGGTGGCCGCGGGTGCTCGGCCGCGGCAGGTGGGCAGCTGCGGCTGGTCGCCCGCCGTCAGGCGGGCGGCCGGCTCGGGATGGTGACCAGCGCCCGACGGCCGCCCGTTGGCAGGTGAGCGCACGGGGGGAGTGGACCTCCGGCGCTTGTGGGTGCTCGGCCTGCCGGGGTGCGCGGGTGCCTATAAGTCCGAGACGGATGGGCGAGGGGGGCTGGGGGGACGGGGGGGGCGAAGTCGGGCGGGTGGGTCGTGACGACCAGCGCCTGATCTAACCCCGTACTGTCAGCCTTGCCGGCGATTGCACGCTGCAATTTGATTGGACCGCTGAGAGACAGAGAAAGAGAATAGCGTACCTTGGTCTCGATCGAGAGAAAAACGAGATTCCTCGCCGCAGCGGTGCGGCATGCAAAAAACGGCTGAGAGAAAAGGACTGAGCGTACTTTTCTGATGGTACTGCATATATTATTTTTCTACGAGCGTATCCCTGTACGCAATGCCATGTTCGAAACGGCCCGGCGGGGATGTCCACTGCGCGCGCTCGGCGTGTACCAAGCCGGATGCAATGCACGGTTGGGGAGAGCAGGTGGGCGATTGCAGAAATGTCGGTGAGGCGACCAAGAATGAGAGGTTGCTGACTTGGTGGTGGGGGGTGCGTCACGAGCAGGGTGACCACCCTGAACTAGCTGCTGCGTGATGCATTCTGCTCCCCATCGCACTGTGCGACCCACTCCCCACATCCCCATATCTCCCCCCCACTGCATCATGCACGGTCCGACCCCCTCCTCCACGTACACTAGTTCTTGATCCTTCTCCTACAGTTGTAACGATGCGATAAACCTACAGGGGCGCCCCCTTCATGGCTGGTGACGGTGGCGGCACGAAGGCACGTCCACTTGGCGAGACTGCGTGGGGGGGGCGCCGCCGCCGCCGCCGCCATCACCCCCACCCCCGCCGTTAAAAGGCAGCAGCGCCTGCCTTGCCACCGCCACTCTTTTCTGGCGCACCACTGACATTCACGGTCGAGCTCGCGGCGCCGTCAGGACTACCAGAAGGAAGGGTGGGAGCCAGGATGGCCGTAGGAACGCTCAGCCGACCTCGGCAGCTGCGCGCCGTGCCCCCACCACCGGTGGTGTGGCAGATGCGCCGCCGCCCATAAACGGCCGGCGTCATGCCCCCGCCGAACCCGGCACCGCGGCCGCCGCGGTTGGTCGCCCATCCGAGTCCGTCTGTGTCCCAGCCGGGTCGTCACGGGAGGCGAGCGCGCTGGCGGCGGCCAGGGCTGCCGCAAGTGCCACTATAGAAGCGTAGGGGTGGGGGTCACAAAGTGAGTGGCAATCAAAGAATAAACGTGCGCGGCGACGTAGGGTGAGTGGGCGCGTCCACGGAGGCCAAAGAGGAAGCTGTAGGGCGGCAGGGCGGGGGAGAATGCGCCACCGAGAAAAAAGACATCGATTGATGCGTGGGGCTAACGCGGGAGAGGAGGTGTTCAGCGCGTTTTCCGTACCGTCGGGGGAGGGCACAACAACCGGCGGCAGCATGGGCGCGGGGCTGGGTGGGGCAGCCGGTGGGGCAGCGGGTGGGGCAGTGGGTGGGTTTACAGTATGTCAAAGAGACGGTCATGCGGCGGACGTCGCAGATGCGTGTCAACTCACAGTTGCTATTGTGCCTCGGTACTCCCGTGCCGTCTTAATGCCGAGCAATTGGGTTGGAGGGCTGTGTACCGATGTTCGGTCAACTAGCCCGGTCAATCGGCGAATATTAGCTGGTCCCCTCACTCTTAGCTAATCGGATCGAGGGGACTGAGGGGAGTGCGATTTCGGGCCATCTGGGGCACCTGTCGATCCCCTCAGCCGGAGTGGGCACTGCTTTCGAGGGCATTCTTGGATTTAATTTGGGAGTGCCCATGCACAGGCGCTCATTGGCTACTGACGAAGCGCGCGACTCGATGGACTGCCAGATCTCGTGAGATCGAATGTCAGAAGTCGCTCAAGAGATCGCACTTCTGGATGAGCGAACTTTTAAGTAGCCTCCCAATGTCATGGGATCGCTGCAACAAAACGTTTACGCTTCTTCTCGACATACTCTTTACGGACGTCTACCTTCGGCCAGTGGGTTTGGAGCGCTGCGCAGAATAGTGCACTCGAATGCACGAGGTATGTGAACATGGGACAAATGCGAGAAACGGTGCTGTGACCTCGTGCGGCTCGCCCAGTGTGCCGGAAGGCCTGAAAACGATGCGTCTGAGCCGTATCTTTTCGACATAGGTGTGCCGTTGAAGGGCTTCCTACAGAAGAATGCGTACCATTTCTTGCAGTAAAAAGGTTTGGCGGGTCTCTATCCCTTGTGTGAAGACTGCTTGTCATTTGCGGTCGTAGCGGCGGAGTTCTGGTCTCTTCAAAAAAAAGTGCGGTTCTCAGAGGACTAATAGAGTGAGACAGACTTTAAGCCGACGCAACGTCTGTTTGCCTCGTTCCGCAAGAACGCTTTGGCGTCACACCCGAGATGGCACGAGCAGTCTTCCCTCCATCCCCGGCCCTCACCCGTTGTACTTTCCTGCAATGGGAGGCCAAGGTGGTCGCACAAGCACGCAAGGGGCCCGTCGACTTCTTTTTCGCTTACCGCTACGACCACAACCGCTCTGAGGTGCGCCCGGTGTGGATTCACTCGACCATGCGGTACGTGTTCAAGGAACCCAACACATCGGTCGCCGTCACTCGCCACGAGGGGTGGGGCTTTGACAACGTCTAGGTGGGGGTGACCTCGTCGCGCGTGACGGAAGTGCTCAAACGCGTGACGGCCGAGTCTTTCGGGTGCCACACAACGGCATACATTTCGGCTGGGGGACGTGCGCATTTCTTGTACATCTCGTCTTTGCTTTGCAATCGCTGTGACCGTCTGGGGCAGGTATTATACCGCGCGGATCGACTTGTCCATAAACCGGCCTGTATGCGTCACCTCTGTTCGTCGCCCCGGAAAAAGCAGCCGAAACCCCATCGCCACTCGTCGCTGCTCCCTTGCCGCGTCGAGTCCTGCGTACGCCCCGTTGTGCCCGCCGCCCGCGTCGCTGCCGCCGACAAGGGCCGCCGTCACCCCCCCGCCCTGCTGCGTCGAGCAGCGACGTCCTCCCCACCGGTCACCGGGGCGGGCGGTGGGCTCCGCTCCTCGCTGTCGAGGGGGGGGGCGGGGGGCGCCACCGCCGACACTGTCACGACGGCGGGGCCGACGCGGGCGGGGGGGCGCGGCGGCAACGGCTGGGGGCCGTTTTAGGGGTTGGGCGGCGCGGCGCAGTGTCGGTGGGGTGAGGTCTCGGGTGCGCTCCGTCGGCTGCGCCGCGGCGGCACCGGGGTGGTCCCCAGCCCGCGGTCGTCTGGCAGAGGCAGTCGGTGGGAGCACGCGGCGCGTGTATGCCTGCAGGCTTGGGTGCATGCCTTTTGCAGTGTCAGTGTGGCTCCGTACGCTTTGCGGGCCAGCCACCGGGCCGACGGCAATCGCTGCCAAGAGGAACGCCGGACATCTTGGCAGGCATTGGCAACGGCTGCAGCTGTTGTCGACGCGGTCTGCGAGCGCCCTATGCACCGCTTCGCGGGTACGCAGCCAAGAACAACAGATCCACAAAAGGAAGAAAAAATAGTGCCGTGTAGCGCCCAAGCGAAAGTCACAACGCTCATGCGTGCCCCAGCGCGAGCGCACGACCCAGGCGCTCCGGTCGGGGCACTCGGCTGCTCACACCCCACCCAGGGCGGCGAGCATTCTCACCCAACCCGAACCTGCACACCCATACACTCCTACGGCAACCCAGGTGTGGCTGCTCTCCCAACCCATCCTTCCCCGCTCAATCCCCCCGTCACTTTCGGCGGCGATCGCCGCCCCGATCAGCGCCCTACTCGTCAAGCTTGCTGTACTGGCTGATCCCCGCACCCTCCACGTTCCTCTTGGTCTTCCCAATGTACTTGGAGTAGCCCGACACGGGGTTGAGCTCCCCCGAGTTGACCGAATCGGGGACAACGACGACCGAGCCCGGCGGGAACACCTGGTAGTCAATGGCCGCCACGTCCGGCGCGGCAATCGAAATGGGCTCATAGTCCTCCTGGTAGGCGGCGTTGTAAGGCGGACCATAGGCCCAGAAGGGCAGCTGCTTGATGAGGCCCATGGCCTTGCGGCCCGACGAAGTGCTCGGCGCCGATGCGGCGCCGCGGGCGCGCGCCGACCCCAGCTGCATCGTCGCCGACGGCTGGTTGTAGTAGGTCTCGGCAATCGAGTCGGAGAGCGCCGGCTTGGGCGCAATGAAGCCCGCAAAGACGCCCGCGGGCGTCACGCTCGGCGGCACGAGCACGCTGTCAATCACGTGGATGATGCCGTTGGAGCACTCCACGTTGGAGCGGTCCTGCTGCACGAGCGCGTTGCCGACGCGGATGACGCCGCCGAGCGCCTCGTACGGCAGGGGCCCGCCCTCGACGCCATCAAAGTAGCCGACGCCCTTCATCTTTTGGAGCGTCAGCACGTTACCGGGCACAACGTGGCGCTTGACAATGGCGCGGAGGGTGGCCTCCTTGCCGGGCGCGAGCAGCGCCTCGAGGGTGCCCGGCCGCAGCCGCGCAAACGCCGCGTCCGACGGCGCAAAGACCATAAAGTTGCCCTTGGTGCCCTCTCCGTACGCGTCCGACGCGGCGGCGGCGGCAATGAGGGTCTTAAAGACGCCCGCGGCCTTGAGGTTCTCGTGGATGGTCTTCCCATAAGCCATGGAGACGCGGGCGGCGGGCGCCGCGGGGGCGACCGCCGCACGGGCGGCCACGGGGGCGCCGACAAAGGCGCCGCGCGACAGGCAGGCGGCCGGCGCCTGGCGGTGCACGCGCGATGCCGCCGTCGCGGCCGGCACAAAGGCGGTCATGATGACCTGGACCGCAGCGAAGGAGACGAAAAAGTGCGGGGGGGGGGGATGCGGGCAATGCTCAGAGGGACCAAACGCAGGGGGGGGGGGGGGGGGGGGGGGGGGGGGGGGGGGGGGGCGGAAGGAGCCACGCGGGCGGTCGCGTGGCGGCGGAACAGGGCTCGCTGGGGATGCCGGTCACACGCGACGGGGGAGGCTGCGGTAGAACGATTCGGCGGGGGGCGCGGTGTGGGTGCCGGCCGTGGGCAGCTGATTGGCGCCCAGGACAGGGAGGAGGGCTGTGGGGATCCAGTGGCTGTGGGCGCGCGGGAGGTGTGCTCGTGGTCGCGGTGGTCACGTCGGTCGAGCTCCCCAACAAACGGCTCATCTGGCAGTTGTGCCTAATAGGAGTAGCACCCCCATTATGTTTATGTACTGTCACGCAAACATACAAGTGCACGACGACAGAGACTTTCTTTGTGAAAGTCTTGATCGGGTTTTTTCCAATCGCCACCAACGCCAGACAGCGATCGATCCTTCCCACCGTGAGCAGCTCCAAGTGCTGAGCGCCCCCCCCCATAACTGCCACGCGCGACGCCTGCTTGTGACGAGAGGTCGCCATAAAGCTCTGGAAGAAGCAAGAACCACGGTCCGTGGCATGCTCTGATGAAGGCAGACCCCACTTTTCTAGACGATTCTCTGTCCCCCCTGAACCGCTGGATACCGTTGGAGTCCATAGAGGCATCGGCCAGAAGTACAATCGCCGGGGTGGGCCACGGTTACCGCGATCGGCCAAGCAGTCGCGTATGTCGTTGCGAGCCGCAGGCAATCGCACCCGCCAGTGTGCCGCCCTTTCCCTTCGACGCGCGGCCGTGTCGTCCGCTTTCGATTTCACCGACATGTGAGATGATGATGGCAAAAGGCAGAGCGACCGCAATACCACGGCAGAGCGCGTCCTTTCTGCTGGGCTCGCTCCGACGCGCTTGTCGCGTTCGAGCAGCACGCAGTCCAACCGCAGTGCGAGCGTTGGGCCGCACGTTCGCACGTGGATTGTCCGTCAGTTCCGTGTTCAAGCGGGAGCGTCAAGGGGCCCTGAACCCGACGCGTGAGTAGTCTGGATTCAACCACTCTTCTGTTGAAAACGCAGGTGAGAAACGTGCAAAGAGGAGTCTGAAAAAATTGCTTGCATCCTACTACGCCCACGCTGCTTCTCGGCGGGCACCAGCACTCCTGCAGAGCAAATTGCACGGGTCGCCTGCGGCGCGGCAGGGGCCTCCCCACCGCAGCCCTCTATTGTCATCGCTCATGGCAAGCCAGGCGCAAGCCAACGAGCCAGGGTCCCACCACAGCGGACCGAGTTACACGACGACGGGCCCAAAGTAGCTCAGCGTCCGCCCGACCGCCCTCACCCCATTCTTGGGGAGGCTCGACCACCCCCCCCGCGGCACGGGCTCGGCCAGCCCCGCTACCTCTGGGGAGTTGGGCATTGGCGCCCGCTGCAGCGCGTAGGGGCTGATCGCGGCCTCGCCAGTCGCGGGCACGGTACGAGGGACGGAGCGGTGGGCGCGGCCCGCGGTGTCAACCTCTTCCCGTGACCACGCGCGGATGTAGTTGATCTTGAAGGTGGCCGACCGCCACGTCGGTTCGGGCAGGCCGAACCAGTTGGGCATCGTCTCCGAGTCAAACTTGAAGGCCAGCGCTCTGTGGGTACAAGAGGAGAGAGGGGGAGGGCAGTTGAGGGGAACAACGGCGCGGGGAGGTTGCACGGCGCGCGAGAGGGCAGACAGGTTAGGCGGGTGTCTCAATCGAAAGGAAGATCGGTGGCGGGGGACCCAAGTGGCCGCTCTCACAAGGCCGCAAACGGGTTGAGTACCTCGGAAACAGCCCTCCACGGGATGCCAGTGGAAAAGGACCGCCACACCCAGCGCAAAAGCCGGACAACACACGTACTGTTGGTGGTACACATTCTCCGTGCTGCGCACGGGCCGGCCGTTGAAGTACCAAACAATCGAAGACTCATCCCTGCGCACCCCGGCCAACCGCATCAACACAGGCCACATGCGCAGTGAGTAGGGCAGATGAAAACCCAAGCAAAAGCGTGTTAGTCTTTGGCCACGGATGGAAACGGTGGGTGGACCGCATGGCGAGCAGGAGCGGGCCATGGCGACTCGTGCTCGCGACATCCGGTCGGCCGTCACAGTTCCTTGATGGAGCACCCTCGAGACAGGACCAAGATCTCTCATCTACAACCTCCCCCCGCCCCCCCACCCAGCCACCCCCACCAACGCACCAGTCGAGGCCGTAGACGTGGTAGTTGTTGGCCAGCGGCTCCGAGTACACATAGTTGCCCGGCTGTGACAGCACCGTGGAGGGTGTGAAGTTGGTGCCCGTGCGGCGAAAGACGTGCATGTTCATAAACATGATGAAGGGGAAGCCCGGGCCAGGGCCGCCCGGCGCGCCGCCGCCGAGCTCAAAAACGTCAATCTCGGTCCAGTCCGTGGGCGTGTTCCACGACGCCCAAAACGACGAAGAGATGACGCCGTCGCCCGGTCTGGAAGGGGGGGGGGGCACGGGAAGGGGGGAGTTGGCATGGGCGACACCGCAGCATCCACAACAACACGGTAGTACGCAGACCGTCCAAAGGGGAACGCACGGGTGTCAGACAAGGAATAACCACGACTCGGCACCCACGGTCCACCGTTGGCTTTGCTACCAACCGGCACCGCCGCTGCATGCGTCTTGACATCCAGGGCCACCGCCAAGGCGGGCCACCCACGGCCTGCGCCCCCCCTCCTTCCCAACGCTGCGGCCCCCTCCCCTCCAGCACGCCAAACGTACTTGGCCTTTGTCTGGAAGAAGCCATACGTCGCCAAGTTGCGCGACTCGACAAAGGAGGTCGTCCAGTTGCCATACACGCGCGGCTCGACGGGCATGCCCGGCGGGTTGGGCGGGTACTCGTACCGGATGTCGCGACGGGATTTGAGTTGGAGTTTCCCGCGCCGGACGCGCACGTTTTCCGCCTTGAAGACCGACGGGGCGCGACCAAACCTGGCACCGCAACGAGGGGCAGGCGGACACGCAGGGGTGGGTGAGGGAGCGTGCACGTGTGTGTGCGCGGCATGACAGAAGGGGGGTGCAAGCCCGTGCACATCCACAGCAAAGAACAGAGTGCACCGCACGCCCATCCAGCATCCATCAGTTAGCGCATGCCCCGCTTGCCAAGCCGACCAAACCACCGTGAACCACGCCGGCCCATGCCACGCCAACACCCCACCCCTTTTTCCTGCTCACGCTACCCCCCCCCCGCCCCCGCAGACGGGTAGGCCGTACGTACCACCGCGGGTTGGTATCCCGCCACTTGTTCGCGTCAAAGCCCAACCACTCGTCGCTCATCTCGTCAATGGGCGACCACACGTAGGCCCGACGGCGGCCGTCGCGGAGGAGCGGCAGCACCGCCGACGTGCCGCAGCCAACGTCGCACACGCGGGCGGTCGGGGGGAGCAGCCGCGCGGCGGTGGCGGCGAGGAAGGCGTCGGCCGAGTACCAGTCGTACACGCCGTCGGCGGTCGACGCGTCCGACGCGGGCGGCGACGGGGACGGCGGCGGGGCGGGGCTGCCGCCGTCGCACTCGTCGCCATCGTTTTCGCGGCCGCCGCCGGCTGGCGGCGGGGGGGACGGGGGGGGGGTGGGCGCGTAAAAGGTGTCCCACGTGGACGCGTGGTTGA
>ENA-ORXT01004690-ORXT01004690.1-marine-metagenome-genome-assembly--contig:-NODE-4690-length-13961-cov-4.335062_pt1 | contig 13961 bp, 11 predicted proteins | sample MGYA00237868_ERZ511482 | MGnify/ENA metagenome assembly ERZ511482 | reverse complement strand
CGACGGCCACATGGCAGCGTTCTGCTGGACCAAGGTGCACCCGGCAACAGGCAATGAGCCCGAACTCGGTGAGATCTACGTCATCGCGGTCGACCCCGACTTCCACGGACGCGGTCTCGGCAAGCAACTCACGTTGGCCGGCCTCGAACATCTCAGCCACCGTGGCATCAAGACAGCGCTGCTGTACGTCGACGCCGACAACACCGCTGCGATCACGATGTACGAACGGCTGGGCTTCACGGTGTCGGCCACCAACGCCGCGTTCGTGACCGAGATCGCCGCCTCTGACATCGCTGTCCCAACGACTCGCGGGGCGTGCTGATGAGCGGTGCTGGAACCACCCAGGCTGCATTACTCCCCCGGTGGGACGTCACCGACCTGCACGCATCGCTCGACGCCCGCTCGTTCATCGATGCCCTGGAGCGGGTGGGCGCCGACGTCGACCGACTCGTTGCACTGTTCGACGAACTCGACATCCGATCAACGGACCGCCCGATCGAGCCCGCCGATGGCGAACGCGCCGATCAGACGATTCGCCAGTTCAACCGAGTCAGCAGCGATCTCGATCTGCTCGACTCCTACGTCTACTCGATCGTCTCGACCGACTCGCGCGACGACCAGGCGCAGTCCGTGATGAGCGAGATCGACAACACCGCAGCGTCGATGCGCCCGCTCCTGGCAAGGCTGTCCGACTGGGTCGCAGCGCTCGGCGCCGAAGAACTGGCTGCCATCAGCGTCGAGGCGCGTGACCATCTGGGTCCACTGCTGCGATTTGCCGAACGGGCGTCCCACCAGATGTCGGAGTCCGAGGAACATCTCTACGCCTCTCTGGCCACGACCGGATCGAGTGCCTGGAGCCGACTCCAGAGCGACGTCACCTCACAGCTCACCACCTCGGTCGACCTTCCCGACGGCACGGCGACACTTCCCATGGCTGCTGTGCGGGGATTGGCCACCGACGCCGATCCGGCTGTACGGCGTGCGGGATACGACGCTGAACTCACAGCGTGGCCCTCCGTCGAAGTGGCCGTGGCGGCCGCTATGAACGCAATCAAGGGTGAGGCGAACACGATCAACCGCCGACGAAACTGGTCGTCGCCGCTCGACGCGTCATGCTTCGCCAACAGCGTCAGCCGAGCAACGTTCGATGCAATGCACTCCGCTGTCAGCGCCGCGCTCCCCGACTTCCATCGGTGGATGCACGTGAAGGCACAGTTGCACGGCCACCACGCGCGAAACGGGCTGCCGTGGTCCGACCTGGTGGCCCCGTTGCCGTTCGCCAGCGGCGACGTGAGCTGGACCCAGGGCGTCGATGTCGTCCGGTCCGCTTTTACGGCGTTCAGTCCGGCGCTCGGCGGGCTCGTCGACCGAGCCATCGACGGGCGGTGGATCGACGCAGAGCCACGCGACGGCAAGCGGGGCGGGGCGTTCTGCATGTCGATGGGTGGTGACCGGTCTGCAGTGCTCTTGAACTGGTCCGGCTCGGCTGATTCGGTCCAGACCACCGCTCACGAACTCGGCCACGCCTTTCACAACACGGCACTGGCGGACCGGACGGCCTTGCAGCGTCGGCTCCCGATGGCCTTGGCCGAGACGGCGAGCATCTTCTGCGAAACACTCGTCGTCGAGGCCGGTCTCGCCCGCCTCGAAGGTGATGATCGTCTGGCCATGCTCGACACCGACCTCCAGGGGACGAATCAGGTCGTCGTCGACATCCGGTCCCGGTTCCTCTTCGAGACCGAGGTGTTTGCTCGCCGCCAACGACGGACGCTCAGTGCAGGCGAACTGTGCGCGATGATGAACGACGCCCAATCGACTGCATTCGGGAGTGGCCTCGACCAAACGACTGCACATCCGTACATGTGGCTGCTCAAGCCGCACTATTACAAGTCGCACTTCTACAACTGGCCCTACACCTACGGGTTGCTCTTCGGTCTCGGCCTCTTCGCCAGGTACCAGCAGGACCCTGAACGTTTCCGGTCCGGATACGACACGCTGCTGTCGCGAGTGGGCATGGACAGCGCCGAACAGCTCGGCGCCGCGTTCGAACTCGACGTCACCGACGAAGGGTTCTGGAATTCGAGCCTCGATGTCATCCGGGGCCGGATGGCTGAGTACGAACGCCTCGCAGCTCCCCACCTGACCTGACCAGACCGAACCAGAGACTCGGTCTCGGACTCGGTGCCGGGCGGATAGCGTGATCCGGTGCCCGGGCCGACTCGATACGACGTCACGCGTGACGAGCTCGCGGCGCAACTCGATGGCGAACCGCGCTACCGCCTGGATCAACTCTGGGAAGGGCTCTACACGCAGCTCGCTGATCCCGCCGACATCACCAATCTCCCCAAGAAGCTTCGCCAGCGCCTCGACGAGGCGCTTCCCACGGCGCTGACACTCGTCACCGAGTCGGTCGACGAGTCCGGCGACACCGTGAAGTTCCTCTGGGAACTCGACGGCGGCAGCCGCGTCGAGACCGTGCTCATGCTCTATCCCGACCGGGCCACGGTCTGCGTGAGCAGCCAAGCCGGGTGTGCAATGGCATGCGGGTTCTGTGCGACCGGCCAGGCCGGTTTCACCCGCCACCTCACGGTCGGCGAGATCGTCGAACAGGTGGTTCGGGCTGCGCAGCGCGCCAAGGAGTCCGACCGACGCGTCAGCAACATCGTCTTCATGGGGATGGGCGAGCCCATGGCGAACCTCAAGCCAGTCTGGGAATCCGTCGAGCGAATTCACGGCGACATCGGCCTGTCGGCGCGCCACATCACGATCTCCACCGTCGGCCTGATCCCCGGCATCCGAGCGCTCAAAGATCTTCCCTTGCCGGTCAACCTTGCGGTCTCACTCCACGCAGCAAATGACGAATTGCGTACCGAGATGGTGCCGATCAACAAGCGGTATCCGATCGATGACCTGATCGCTGCGTGCGGTGACTACCTGCAGGTCAAGAACCGACGCGTCAGTTTCGAATGGGCCATGATCGACGGCGTCAACGACCGGCCGAGCGACGCTCGTGAGCTCGCTGCGCTGTGCCGTCGGCTCCAGCCGCACGCGCACGTTAATCTCATCCCGCTCAACCCGACCCCCGGCTACCCGACCATGGGCACCCCGTTGAAAAAGGTCTACGCGTTCCGTGACTCACTCGAGGACTTCGGAGCGAACGCAACAGTCCGCCAGAACCGCGGCACCGACATCGATGCCGCATGCGGTCAACTCGCGGCGGGGCAACCCGTCACCATCAGCGCCAAGCCCTGACGATCGAATTGCGCGTGAGCGCTGACCGCTGACCGCTGGAGCCTGAAAGGCACAGGCGAGACACTCAGGGTAGATGCGACGAGTCAGTCGAGATACTTCGGGTTGGCAACGCTGAGCTTGTCGATTGCGGCCGCGAGCAGCGCCGAGGCGATGCGGAAACGCTGCTCGTCGACGATCCCGTCCCTGATGCGGTCAGCGAGTTCGCGGTCGGTTTCGACGCCGAGCGATGCGAGTCGCGCCCGGTGTCGTTCGGTGTGGACAGGCCCGAATGCCATCTCGCGTTCGACCATCGCGAGAACGTTCGTCGCGACCCGGCTGTGGAACCGGAGTCGACTGTCGCCCGCAGCGGTGGCGGCGTCGACGACATCGCGTTCGATCCACTCACGAACCGCTTCGAGTAGTTCGGGCGCTGTCGGCACGTCGTGGGGGCCGGTCGTCCAGCCAATGGCACCAGCATCGCCGTGCTCGACGGCCACCTGCACCGGCCCTGCCAGGCCGAACAGGTCCAGTCCGGCAGGGTCGAGGAGGTCGTACTCGTTCTCACAGACCCGCCGACCGATCGCTGCGAGCTCGTGGCTCCGCGCTCGTCCCGAACGATGAGCATCGGCTTGGACAATGCACATGATTCCCCACTTCCACGTGCCGAGCACCTCCCACCAGCGGACGGTGTCAGCCTCGACGGGGCCGCCGCCCGCTGCTTCGTAGGCAGCAAAGAGGTCTGCCCGCTCGCCGATCCCTCCGACGTGCCCGGCGCCTCCGAAGCGCCAGGCCTTGACGCACAACCAGCCGAGGTCCTCCATCGGGTCACCGAGGTGGGCGAGCTCCCAGTCGATGACTGCGCGCAGTCCGTCCGGCCCGACGATCAGGTTGCCGAGGCGGAAGTCGCCGTGCACGAGGCAAGTACGAGCGGGTTCGGGTCGATTGGCGAGTAACCAGTCGCGTGCGAGCTCGAAGGCCGGGTGCGGCTCGCCGAGTTCGTCCAGCACGGTGGTGTACTTTTCGATCTGATCGTCGTGGACCAAACCACCGATGCCGGTGTGGTCGATGGCGTGCACGCGAGCGAGCGCAGTTCCGCATCGTGTCGCGAACGAACGGCGGGCGTCGCCGAACTCGGCGTCGCGTTGGATCTTTCGGGCAATGGTCTCGCCATCGATGGCTTCGACCACCATGAATGCGTCACCGGAGTCGCGGCGTCCCGAAACGACCATCGACGGCACCGGTACGCCCGCGTCACCAGCTGCTTGGACGACAGCAGATTCGACCAGCATGTCGCGTTCGTCGCCGGCACGTTGCAGTTGGACCACGAGTGGACGACCGTCGGCGACGAAGCGCCAGGTCTCCCGGGAGGCTCCGCCCGACAGACGTACGAGACCGTCGATCGTCGGGGCGTCGGGCAGTACGTCAGCGAGCAGCGTGGCCAGAGGGTCCTCGACAGAGGTCGAGGGCTCGGCTGACTGGCTCTCCATGCCTTGTGAGCTTGGCAGGTCAGCAGCCGGCGGCGCGCACTGCGGGGTACGGATTGACTGGTCGCCCTCCGCCGGGTCGGATCTCGAAGTGCAAGTGCGGCGTGCTGAACTTGGCGTTGCCGGTGTCGCCGTTGTAGCCGATCACTTCACCCTGGAACACGGTGCGGCTCGACCCGGCGTAACTGTCGAGGTGTCCGTAGTAGTACCTATCACCGTTGTCGCCAGCGAGCGACACGGCGTTGCCTCCGAGGCGGTTGAAGCTGAACCTGGCGTATCCGCTGGTGACCGCGTAGATCGGGATGCCGCGTGGCGCGATGAGGTCGACGCCTTGGTGGCTTCGCCCGCCTGATCGAGGCGCGCCCCAGGTGTCGGCGTACGCCGATCCGGGCATCGGGCAGATGATGCCACCACTCGTCGGGGCAGCCGTGGTGGGTGGTGCGGTCTCAGGTGGTGCGGTCTCAGGTGGCACAGTTTCTGGCGGTGCGGTCTCGGGCGGTGCGGTCGGTTGCTCGGGTGCGGTATCGACGGAGTCGTCAGCCGTCGCTACAGGTACGGGTACAGCAGTCAGTGTGGTCGTGGTGGTGCCACTGTTGCTGGGAAGCACGACACCGGGGTCGAGAGCGAGCGCTGCTTCGGCTTCGAGCTGCGCTGCAGCTTCGAGTTCAGCGCGCTCAGCCGCGAGCCGTTGGTCCAGAACACGCTGAACAGCTTGGTCCTGGAGGCGGTTCGCCTCGATCTCTCGCAGTCGGACGACTTCCTCTTCGGCCTGGGTGCGCAGCGACCCAAACATGGCCTGCTGCTCCTCGATGTTGCGGCGTTGGCTCTCCAGTGCAGCGGTGGTCGAGGCGAGGTCCTTCTGGGCAAAGTCGTAGGAGTCGAGGGCGTCGCTGCCGGTGTTGGTGAGCACTTCGACGAATACTTCGACCTGCAGCTGGGCCTGCGGTTCGTCAAGACCGGTCAGCAACGGAATACCCGTTGCTCCGCTGGAGACGAATCTGTTGACGGCCACGGTCTCGACATCTGCTCGCAGACGTTCGACTGTCGTCTCGAGCGCTGCTGCTTCCCGTTCGAGTCGTTCGCGGTCCACGTTGAGCACGTCGAGGTCCGATTCGGCCTGGAAGAACGCTTCGGCAGCGGCGTTGGCACGTTCGCGTGCGTCCTGAATCTCGTTTGCAGCGCGCTCCGCAGCTGCTTCGCCGGTCTGCGCGAGCGCAGCAATCGGCATGATCGACGTCAGAGACGCCACCAGGAGGACGAGCAATGCAGCGACGCGCCTGCGCAGCGGCGGTGCCGAACACCCCGGCGCAACTGCGGCGCAGAGTCGGCAGGTCATAGGGCGGCCGACTGTACCGGACATTGCAGTTTGGTTACAGTCGCCTCGTCGCAACGATCGGTGAAGTCACTCGAGACCGATGCGAAACGGGTCTCAGCCACGGGTCCGACACGAATCCCCTCATGCATGGGCCATTCAGTGCATGGGCCCTTCAGTGCATGGGCCCTTCAGTGCATCGGCCCTTCACTGACGACATCGACGAGCTTGTCGCTTGCGCGCCGGATTGCGTCGTCCAGCACCTTCTGCAGAACCGGGCCGCCCCACAGACTCCCGCCGTACTGCAACTCCATCGTCAGTTGGCTGACCTGGTCGTCAGGGCCGGGCACGACTGTGGCACGCAGCGTCCACGGCGAGTGCTCCCGGCCGTCGATTTCGCGTCGCTCGAACGTGACACGACCCGCTCCTGTGGCGGTGGACCCACCAGGCGCCTCGTGCTCGGACCGCTCCATGCGCAGCACCTTCGACCGAGCGAACGGTCCGACCTGGGCGCGCAACTCGACCTCCCACGCAGGCACGTCTGCGCCGGCATCGACCTGGATCGCGTGTACGAGCGTCATCCAACGTGGATAGTGCCCGAGGTCTTCGACCCAGGCGAACAGCCGGTCGGCGCTGCAGGGGGTCTCGAGATCACGACGAACGTGCATGACGTCGGATGCTCCGGAACGGTCCGGATCAGGACCGCGGGCGGTCGTCGCCGCGAAACGCCCGGGCGAGCAACGGACTCCGAGCGGAGAGCAGGCCCCCGAGGTCGTCAGCATCGTCGAATGCCGGCGACCACGACTCGTCGGTCGCGCCCGCCGTGTCGATGGGTTGATCGTTGCTACTCGGCGCGTCATCGCTGATCGCTGCGTCGTCGACGGCAACTGTGCCCTCAGGCGCGTGAGCTGTGTCAGCTGTGGCCGGTTCATGACCGGCGCGCTCAGCGTCAGCGGTGCCATGGAACTCGAGCTGCTCGGCAGCGGCTGTATCTGGATCGATCGCTGCAGTGGCACGCCGCGTACGGCGCGGTGCCGGAGTCGCAGCAGGCGGGCGGAACAGATGGAGGTCGGGGTCACGCAGGTCGTCGAGTGTCCAGCTGCGCGGCACGATCATCGAGTCGGCGTGGCGAAGACAAAGCACCCCACCCTGGCTCGAGGCGGCATCAAGTCTGTCCAGCCAGAACACCAGATCCTCCGGCCGCATTCCGTAGGCAACCGACGCTGCATCAGAGCAGCCGGGTCGCTCGCAGAGTCGGTCCATCAAGATTGACAATAGCGCCGTACCTCCGTCGCCGTTTGGATGGCCGACTACAATTGGGCGATGGCGAAGCCGTGGGGGCGATCGGACGAGATCGGACGACTGCTCGCGTCGATCGACTCGGGGCGCTCGGTCTTGGTCACTGGCCAGATGGGCGTCGGCAAAACCGTGCTCTTACGCCACGCCGCCCGACGCCTCCGTGAGCAGGGCGTCACCGTCACCGAGATCGCTGCGAACGCAGCCGCCGCCGACATCCCATTCGGCGCGCTCACCGGGTTGATCGATCCCAATGAGCGCGCCGCCCCCGCCACGCAGATCGCAGCGGCCACCGACCGGATCGCCAGGATCTCTGTCAACGGACCATCGGTGCTTTTCATCGACGACGCGCCACACCTCGACCTCGCGAGCATCTCTGTCATTCACCGCGTGGTGACCGAGACGAACACGGTACTCATGGCCTCCTTGCGGAACAGCGATACAGCCCCTGCTGCGCTCGGCGCGCTCTGGAGACACGCTGAAGTCGACCGATTCGAACTCGCTCCGCTCGACCACGAAGCAACGATCTCGATGGTTGCCGCTGCACTCCCGGCCGACACCGCTGATCACGAAATCACTTCACTCGCCCGCCGCTCGGCCGGGAACCCACTGTTTGCAACTGAGCTGGTCCGAGCCTTCCAGGACGGCACCCCCACGGGGCTCACGCCGCACCTCGTCGACCTCGTCGAACGACGCATCGCCGCTCGTTCGGCCACCGAGCAGGACCAACTCACGATCATTGCCATCGGGCAGCCGCTCGACACCGCGCTCGACATCGTCGACATCGGCAGCGTCACTGCACTCGAAGCCGCTGGCTTGGTACGTACCGAACGCGACGATGATGTCGTCACCGCTCGCCCTGCGCATCCGCTGCATTCCGAAGTCATCCGAACGCGTCTGTCACCCATTGTCCGTCGCGCCCTCTCGGACCAACTCGGGCACTCGCTGCTGACTCAGCCCGCCCGACGGCGAGGTGATGCGCTCCGGGTGGTCAACTGGCTCCTCGAGGCCGGCGATCGCCCTCCCACAGGACTGGCCGAGGCAGCCGCCCTCGAAGCAATCGGTTGGCTCGATGTCGACTTGGCCACTCGCCTCGCCACGATGGCTGTCGACACCGGTCGTACTGCCAGTTCGCTGTTCACGCTCGGCGAGATCCACCGGCTCGCCGGTGAACACGAACATGCCACTGATCTCTGGGAGGAGGCATTCGAGCTCGCCGACGACGACGCCACCATCGGCCTGATCGCTCGATCGCTCGGCCAGGCCTACTCGCTGTACCTCCGACAACCGGACCGCACGTTCGATGTCTTGCGCCGGGCACTCGATCGCGTCGCCGACCCCGCAACGCGCATCGGCATCGAGTCCGACATCACGATGAACCAGGCGGTTGGTGACCGTCGAGACACCTTCGCCACCCTCGAGGCGCTCGTCACCGACCCCGCAGCGACCGACGAAGCAGCGTGGACCGCGCTCACCAACCTCATCTGGGCCCGAACGACAGCACTCGACGTGCACGGCATCGACTCCCACGTCGCCCGCACACGTGAACTGGAGCGGCGTCTTCCAGCAGACCAAGACGGCGAGGTCGATCTCGTCCACGCCGTACTGATCAACCTCGTATATGCCCAGCGCGGCGCTCCTGCTGCGCTCGACGAGGCGAATCGGCACCTCGAATCAGCGGCTGCCCGCGGCATGGCCGGCGGCCTTGCTGCGTTCATCAAGGCGTACATCGAACACCTCGCGGGCAACCTGCCGGAAGCGATCGAATCCACTCGTACGGCGCTGGCTGCAATCAGCGCGTATGACACCTTCAATGCCCGTCCAATGATCTATTGGTTCGGTTCGATGGTCGCACGCCATCTCGGCGATGACGAACTCGGCGAGCGTTGGTTCGACGAAGCGGTCGAACGGTCTGGGGGTGATGCGCCGTGGCAGAACATCTGGATGCCTCGAGCTCAAGCGTGGCGAGCACGAGCAGAGGACGACCTTCCCACCGCGGTTCGATTTGCCATTCACGCCGGTAAGAACGCGATGGAAATGACCGAGATCGGCTGGGGCGCCTCGTGTTTCCACGACGCTGTGATCTGGGGCAGTGCTGACGAGGTGAACGAGCAGTTGCGCTCCGTTCGACCGTTCATCACCGATATGCCCGTCTGGGAGCTGCAGTTCGAACACGCTGAGGCGGCTGCGCGCCGAAGTCCCGGTGCACTCGCTGCAGTCGCACGCGAATTCGAAGCAACCGGCAGCCGGTGGTATGCCGCTGCTGCTTGGGCCAATCGTGCCGTGGTCGTCGGCGACCGGATCGAATCGTGCCGCGACGCGACACGGGCGGTGAGCGCCGGCCATGTGCGGGGCATCCGGCCAGACGCCGTCGGCCTTGCTCTGTCCGGTCGCCGCCTCGACGTGGCGCAAGCGGCCGCGTCCGGTGCGACGAGTCGCGACATCGCCGATGCGCTCTTCCTGTCTCCGCGAACTGTGGACAATCACCTCCGCGAGGTGTACCACCGACTCGGCATCCGAGGTCGCGTTGAGCTGGCTGATGCGTTCATGAACCCGCACGCAGATTGAGTAGTTCCACGGCCGGATTGAGTAACGAGCCGTCAGTCGGGCGCTCTTACCGTTGGGTATGAGCCTCATCATGACCCCCGAGTTGCCTGTCGCGTTCGATCCAGTCGAGCCGCTCCGGGCACGCTGTGCTGACGGCAACGGCACGCTGTCTCATCTGTTCTTCTCGAACGACGACCTGGAAATCGCACGGGCGAAAGCCATCTGCCGCCGCTGCTCGCTCGCAGCGGTCTGCCTCGAACGGGCGCTGGAGCGTTGCGAGGCATACGGCGTGTGGGGCGGAACCCTGTTGGTCGAGGGCGTACCGGTGTCGTTTCCGGTCAGGCGTGGCCGCCCGCCTGGGCATCCTCGGGTCGGGTTCGTCTCCGACGAGGTGCCGATTCCAGCCCACCTCGTGGCCTGATCACGACCTGAACGACGGCCGAGGTGATAGCCGAGATGACGGCCGAGGTGATAGCCGAGATGATGGCGTGAACTGCGAGACGAAGAAAGCCCCCGGAGCCGACCGAAGTGTCGACAGCCAGGGGCTCTACGGGTGGGCGATACAGGCATCGATCCTGTGACCTCCTCGGTGTGAACGAGGCGCTCTACCATCTGAGCTAATCGCCCGTACGGATTCCGAAAGCTATCAGCCCAGGCCGAGAATCACGCCTGCGGCATCGTCGGCTGGGCTCTGGTCATCGTTGAGGGAATGACTCACGGAGACTCGGGCAGATCAACGCACGCAACGCCCATTCCCTGACGGTCGCGATGAGGTTCGGTGAGTCCGGGACAGGTTCCGTCGAACGGGATGAACGCCCGAACCACGAGGTCGAGTTCGCCCGTACACGAGATCTCCCGAGCATCACCGTTGACCTGGATCTCGACACAGTCCCCGTTGCGCAGGATGCCGTCAGGCCCAACGTTGTCGTCGACACCGCTGAACTGTGCGAGGACGAGAATGCCGCCGATGGCGACGGTGCAGACCAGCAGCAACGATCGCCACGGCACCCGTGCGGGGCGCCCGAGATCGGCCTGACCGATGTTCCAGTGCTCGTCGAAGCCGCTCTGTTCAGTCCGAGCAGACGATGCGTACGCCGTTGGACCTGGCGATGCAGTCGCGCCACGCAGGGACCGGTCATAGACGGCGCGCCGGCCTGGATCGTTGAGTACTCGGTACGCCTCGTTGATCGCCGGCATGTCTTTGACGCCAGCTGCCGATGAGCTCTGCGCTCTGTCCGGATGGTGGTCGCGAGCCAGACGCCGGTATGCGAGCCGGATCGTGCTGTCGTCGGCGTCGGCTGCGACGCCGAGCACGTTGTAGTGAGTCCGGACAGCCACGCAGGGTCGGACGCTAACGGAGCGAGCCGTCGACCAACCCCTCCACCAGTGCTTTGCTCGCCCAGTGCTGTGCTCCAGTCACCCGATGATCGACCGGAGCACCAACTGGGACTCGGTGCGAGCAACACGCTCATCGGCACGAAGCCAACGAACGAACTGGTCCAGTCCGGCCGCACCTTCGCACTCGACCATAACCGTGTAGTCCGCCGTCCCCGTGACGTAGGCAGCGAACACGACTTCGTCGCGCGCAACGAGGTGATCCTCGAACGCATCGGCACCGTCGCCGGGAACGAGGCTGACGTCGACGATCGCCCGGACGGTCCGCCCGACGCTGGCTGGATCGACACGTGTCTGATACCCGGTGATGACGCCGTGCTGTTCGAGGCGTCTGACCCGTTCAGCGACCGAGGTGGGCGCCAGGTGCACGCGATCACCGAGCTCGCGCCAGCTGATTCGAGCATTGTCCCGCATCTGACCGAGGATTCGAGTGTCGACAGCGTCAACAGAGATCGAAACATCATCCATACTCGCATTCTGGCACGCGAATCCGCCGGAATCGTGCGCTGCCCGACGTGCACGATGATCTCATGAGCGATTCGACCACTTCTCCCATGATTCGTACCGTCGGGGTGCCGACCGAAGTCAAGACCGCCGAGCACCGAGTCGCACTCACACCCGACGGCGTCCGCGAGCTCGACGCACGCGGCATCGCAGTGCACGTGCAGGCCGGTGCCGGCGTCGGCGCATCGATCACCGACGACGATTACATCGCTGCTGGTGCCAGCATCGTGCCGACCGCTGCCGACGCGTGGGCCCAGGAGATGGTCGTCAAGGTCAAGGAGCCGAAGGCCGAGGAGTTCCAGTTCCTCCGCGACGACCTCACGCTCTTCACCTACCTCCACCTTGCGGCCTACCCCGCTGTCGCCGACGCACTGCTCGCCGCTGGCACCACCAGCGTTGCCTACGAAACCGTGCAACTCCTCGACGGATCACTTCCTCTCCTCGCGCCGATGAGTGAGGTCGCTGGCCGGCTCGCACCGCAGATGGGTGCTCACTTCCTCGAACGTCACAAGGGCGGGCGCGGCGTCCTGATGGGTGGCGTGCCCGGCGTGAGTCCCGCCAAGGTCGTCGTGCTCGGCGCCGGCAACGTCGGGTGGAGTTCGGCCGTCATCGCCGCCGGGATGGAAGCCGAGGTCACGGTGCTCGACATGAACCTCGAACGCCTGCGCTACGTCGACCAGATCCACAAGGGCCGGATCTCGACCCTCGCATCGAACCAGGGATCGATCGAACGCACCGTCATGCAGGCCGACCTCGTCATCGGTGCCGTCCTCGTCGCCGGCGGCCGGGCCCCGGTGGTGGTCAGTGAGGACCTGGTCCGCCAGATGAAGCCCCGCTCGGTGATCGTCGATGTCGCGGTCGACCAGGGCGGCTGCATCGCCACCACTCGCGAGACCACCCACGACGAGCCGGTCTTCGAACTCCACGGCGTTGTGCACTACGCAGTGGGGAACATGCCGGGCGCCGTGCCGCACACGAGTACGTATGCACTCACGAATGCGACTTTGCCGTTCCAGTTGGCCGTGGCGCTGCACGGGGCAGTGGGCGCAGCACGTCTGAACAGTGCGATCGAACATGGCATCAACACCGCCGGAGGTCAGCACACGAATCAGATCGTCGCCGAGTCGCTCGGTGCCACGGCGATCAGTCCGTTCGAAGCCTGACCCACCCGGCTGGCCCGGACAACAAACGACCCTCACGTTCGACACACCCCAGCGACCTCTATCTCCTCGGGGTCAGACCCCAGAACGTAACCAGTTACGCATCGGGGTCAGACCCCGGAACGTAACTAGTTACGCATCGGGGTCAGACCCCGGAACGTAACTAGTCCTCGCGCGATGGCGGGCGACGCTGCCGCTTGACTTCGGACCGTTCGGACTTGGCCTTGAGACGCCGGCGTTGGGAGCCCCGGGTGGGCTTCGTGGCCCGTCGGCGGCGTTGGACCTGCAGGGCGCCGCGCAACTTGCGTGCCATGCGTTCTGCAGCAAGCGTCCGATTGCGGATCTGGGAGCGTTCGTCGTCGGCGACCACACGAACGACCTCGCCGAGCTTGTCGATCACACGTCGCCGTTCGGATTCAGAGAACGCCGTCGACGTTGTCACGTCGAGCGTTAGTTCCACTCGCGTGGCCGCCTTGTTGGCATGCTGACCGCCGGGGCCACCCGACGCGGAGAAGCTCTCCTGCAGCTCGAACTGTGGGATGCGAACAGCATTCGTCACCACCAGTCGATCGTCACCCTCAGAACCCATGACCCTCATCTTGGCCTGGCGACACCCGCTGTCGTCGGACTGACGCCGGACTGTTTGCCGGACTGTTCGCCGACGGTGCCCCTCCCCTACGGTGCGGACATGGCTGATCTCAAGCTCGGATACAACACTGGCTACTGGTCCGCAGGGCCGCCCAAGGGTGCGCTCGAAGCGGTGCAGGAGGCTGAGAAGCTCGGATTCAACTCGGTTTGGACCGCCGAGGCGTACGGCTCTGACGCGCTGACACCGCTCGCTTGGTGGGGCGCACAGACCGAGACACTCCAGTTGGGCACTGCGATTGCCCAGATGTCGGCACGCACACCGACCGCCATGGCGATGGCCGCGATCACGATGGACCATCTGTCCGACGGGCGGTTCATCCTCGGCCTCGGAGCGTCGGGGCCTCAGGTCGTCGAGGGGTGGTACGGACAGCCCTACCCGCGGCC
>ENA-ORXT01004688-ORXT01004688.1-marine-metagenome-genome-assembly--contig:-NODE-4688-length-13966-cov-14.325797_pt1 | contig 13966 bp, 7 predicted proteins | sample MGYA00237868_ERZ511482 | MGnify/ENA metagenome assembly ERZ511482 | reverse complement strand
TAGTGGGTTGAAAACCTATGAGAAAAAAGGTCAATTCAAAAACAAAAAGACCAATTTATTTTTTAATCAATACTAAGTGTGGTGAAAAAATAGGTCTAAATAGGGTTGTTGATTTGTTTAGACTGTTTATTTGTTTATAACACGAATCTGCGTAAACAAATAAACAGTCTAAACAAATCAACAACACTTCTGAACCTACTACTAGTTTGAAAAACCCAACAAAACTAAAGTAATTTGCTATTAGTTCTCTAGGAACGTTTAAACAATTTTTCTTATCTATTCAGTTCCTTCCTTAGGAATTGTTTTTTCTACTAACTTAGGTACTTCCGATTCTACTAATTGTTCTGAATCGGCTAGTGGTGTCTCCGTTTGTTCGGATGCTGACACGGGAAATAGTTCTTGTATTTCTGCAAAATCCATTTCTACAATTCGATTTTTTAAATCTCTATTAACCGCAATACTTGCGTTTAACTCGAAGCCAACTAATAAGATGAAGGCATTGAGTTGTATCCATATCATTATTACGATTACTGCACCAATTGAGCCATAAAACTTATTGTAAGCACCAAAATTGTCTACATAAAAAGAAAAAATTACAGAGGTAAGTATGGATAGAATGCTGGCTAAGGTAGTGCCTGTGGTGAAATAGGGGAATTTTCGGTACATAGAGCTTCCATAGCGATAGATGATGGCAATACTTGTGTAAAATAAGCCTACGATAACGAACCATTTTACTGCGTACAAACTATACTTGGCAAAGAAATCTAGTCTGATATATTCAGAAAGTAAATCAATAACATGATTTCCTAGTATTATTAGTATTACAGACACGACTAATAATAAGCCTAATAAAAAAGTTAACAAAATAGCAATTCCTCTACTTTTAAGTCCGCCCCTTCTTTTAAACGTTTTCACTTGATCTATTTTTTCAAAACTTTTCATTAAAGTTATCAGACCATTGGAAGAAAAATAGATAGCTAAAATAAAACCAAAGGACAAAAGACCAAATCTAGGATTGGAAGTAATATCGTGTATAAAAGCAAACAAACTATCTCCTGCGCCACCAGGCATCAATTGCTGTATCTGTTCTTCCATTACTTCATAATAACCTGCACCAGCTGGTAAATAGCTGAAGATATAGGTTTGAAAGTAAGGCAACAATGTAAATAATAGAATTAGGGTAGGGAAAAGGGATAAAAAAAAACTATAAGCCATAGAATTAGCTCGAATCAACAAATCGCTCCTTCTGCTTTCATGATAAATGAATACTAAGACATCATAAACAGGTACATTGAAAAAACCAGGTAAAGAATGTGTCTTTGCCCAATGTAAAGAACCCTCCACTAAAGCGTGCTCAGTTATATAGGTTTCTATCTGTTTTAAGGTCGGGAACTTCATTTTTTCGAGTTGTAAGTTACGGGTTGTAAGTTAAGAATTACAATCGGAACGTGCCCACGTCTCATTTATAACCCACAACTTGCAACCCCAACCTCTTAATTCACTAAAATACGAAGGAAAAATAATATATATCTTTATTTTAAAAAAATATCTTCCCATAAAGGCTTTTACTAGACTTTAGCCATGGTTTTTACAGGCTGACCGTTAATAGCCAAGATGTGCCAGATTTCAAAAATCTGGCACATCTAAGTGACGCAAAATCAGTCATCTAAAAAAGTGAATTTGCGAAATTTTGAATTATCGGTCAGCCTGTAAAGGCTAATAGCTAAAGACTAGATAAGTTTTAGAATTACAAAAGCTTAGCCCAATGCAGTATTCAAAACCTATAAATATTTTACGCATTTCTAATTATTTTGCTTTCCTTGTTTCTTGCTTTCTTTTTTTTCTTCTTCTTCCTTTGTCCCTCCATGCTCAAGAAGTTTGTACCTATCAACTTAAATTAGTAGATTCTTTTGACGATGGCTGGGACGATTCCTTTGTGGTCATTACTATCAATGGAAACGCAGTGAATTATACCTTAGGGGACGGAGATGATAACGAAGCAGAACAGGTGATAGATTTATTAGTCGCTTCGGATGAAACCTTGACGATTCGCTATGGAACGGACGGTGTACCTACTTTCCAGAATGAAATTAGTTATAGCTTACTAGATTCTGAAGGCTTTACTATATTTGAGGATGGCCCTAGTCCAGCAGATGGATTAGTATTTACAACAGCTATTTTTTGCCCTACTTGTACTGCTTTAGACCAAACTAATGTAGCCGTTGAGGAGATAACGGCTACTAGTGCAAGTATCAATTGGAGCATAGAAGCAGGAGAACAAGTGCAGCTGGAGTACGGTCTTGTGGGTTTTGAACCGGGTACTGGTCAACAAATGGTGGCCTCAGGTATTAGCACTAATGTGACGGGGCTATTAGAAAATACAGGCTATTCGGTTTTTCTATCTAGACTGTGTGCAGATGGATCGCAAAGCCGTCCTATAGGTCCTTTTATGTTTAAAACGCCATTTATTAACCCGCCAGATACTTGCTTTTACACCCTTCGCTTGTTAGATTTATTTGGAGATGGCTGGAATGGTGCCTCAATGAGCGTAACAATAAACGGGGAATCAACAGACTATACTTTAACGGATGGTTCTCGTATAGATATACCCCTAGCTGCTTTAAGTAATATTCCCATACAAGTCAGTTTCAATAGCGGCCCTTTTGATGAAGAAGTCAGCTATATTATCCTTGATCCAGTAGGCGAAACCATTACTAGTGATGGACCCTCTCCAATGGCAGGCTTAGTTGTCGATTTGCTTGCTTGCCCAAGTTGCCCCGTGCCAGATAGTTTACACATAGATCCATCAGCATTAACAGCCAACTTAAATTGGGAGGAGGAAGATGCTGCTTTTTATGTCTTAGAATATGGAGAAAAAGGCTTTGAATTAGGGACTGGTTTAGAAGTCATAACGCAAAATACCACTACTGTTTTGGGAAATTTAGAAGAGAAGACGGATTATGAGGTATATTTATATTCGGTCTGTTTGGAGCGGGACACCAGTGTTCAAACTCTTGGACCAGTAGCTTTTCAAACAGGTTATTTGAAAGATGTGGGAATTGATAAAATTACGATGCCTGTAACAAGTTGTGGTCTAGGTATTTCGGAAATGATAGAAGTTGAACTAAAAAATTATGGTGCGAATCCTCAATCTTTAATCCCTTTTAAATTTAGTGTAAATGGTGTAGATGGCGGTGTTCCCGTTCCTACCGATGGATTTTATACGGGGATTATTAGTAAAGACAGTAGTACGATTATACAATTTGAAACGCCAACAGATTTAATGGCTACAGGGATTTATGAGATTGCTGTTTGGACAGAATTAGAAGGAGATAGTGATACTAGTAATGATACAACTACTGTTGTCGTTACCAATATTCCTACGATACAGACCTTTCCTTATGGGGACAATTTTGATACGAATACTGGTGGCTGGACAATGAGTTCCGATAGTGAAAATGGTAGCTGGGAATATGGGGTTCCTAATGGGAGAATCTTAACAAATGCTTTTAGTGGAGAAGCTGCATGGGTTACTAATTTAAATGGTCCTTATGAGGAATCCGAATTGTCTTATTTACTTTCTCCTTGTTTAGATTTTTCTTCTTTAACTACTGATCCTCTTATTGCATTTAGGTATTTTTTTAATGCACCAATTAGTGGAGATACCAAAGGATGGCTAGAGGTTAGTAAGAATGGAGAAAGATGGACAAGAGTAGGTAAAGAGGGGTTGAATTGGTATAATCAAGATGGGCAAACAAATTGGGGAGGTAATGCGAGTCTAGGTACTTGGTTGTATGCGGAAGATGTTTTAGCAAAAACAGCAGGTATAGGAGATATTCGTTTACGTTTCGTTTTTGCCGCTGATGGGTCGGTAACAAATACGGATGGTTTTGCAATAGATGACATCCATATTTTCCCTAGAGAAGTGCCCAATATGGTAGCAAGATTGGCTTTTAATGCAGCGAGGGATGGTTGTGGTTCTGCTACAGATAGCGTCTCTTTATTACTGCGCAATTCAGGTCAAGATACAGTTCGGCAATTAGAAGTAGGCTATCAGGTAAATAATGGCTCTATTATTCTAGAACAATTAGATACCCTAATCGCACCTAAAGCTTCTATCACCTATCCTTTTCAAAGACCTTTTAATTCTTCCACTATAGGTCTGTACCAGATCAAATCTTGGGTAACACTGGCAGGTGAGGCTGTTCCAATTAGTGATACTACTTATAATTACTTTGAAGTATTGCCATCCAATCCCTTACCTTTAATAGAAGATTTTGACGATGCTGCTGTAGACAATGGTTGGATTGCTTTGCAAGGAAGTGGTACCTTTAGTGGGGCGAATGACCATAATAATGAGACAATTATCTTGTCTTCAAATATGTGGTTTGGCAATGCAGTTTTAGAATTTGTAACAGCTAATTATGGTCCAATCAATGCGGGGGATAGTTTAAGTTTTGATTATCGTTTTGCAGATTGGCCAAATGCCAATGAAGGCAAAATCTTATCAGGGGATTCCTTACAGGTGGCTATTTCTACAGACTGCGGAAGTACTTATACGCCTATTTACACAGTACAGGAAGGAAACCATGTAACGACTGCAGATTTTACGACTATTTCCCTTTCTTTAGCGGACTATATCGGACAAGGGGTGTCTTTTAAGTTTTTAACAACTTGGGGAGACGGAGATTATTGGTTTGATATGGATAATATTAATGTGCTGGGTTGCCCTAATAATCTTGGTCTAACAGCAAATATAATAGATGCAACAGGGGAAAATCAAGCAGATGGAAGTATTCAAGTGATTCCCACTCAAGGGGCTGGTGGCTATGATTATATATGGCAAATAACAGAGGAAAATACGGATAGTGTTGGTACTTTATTGCCCGGGGATTATCGAGTAAAAGTAGTGGACACTTTATTGGGCTGCGAAGATTTTTTAACGGTAACAGTAGGGATTATGACGACTTCGGTAACAGATTTAGCCATCGTAGAGCAATTACAACTGTATCCCAATCCAACAAATAGTTCTGCCCAACTGCTACTAGAATTACACGAATCTAAGCCAGTCGGCATAGAAATTTTTAATATAATGGGGCAATCCTTGCAGCAAATGCAGCTTAGCCCAAGTACTCGCATACAACAAGAGTTAAATCTTGCTACTTATTCCAAAGGCGTTTATTGGGTGAAAATTACTATTGGTACGCAGCAGGTTATGCAAAAATTGATGCGTTTATAAAAAAAAGAGGTCAGATGTCAGACCGAAAAATAAATTTTTCTGTCAGAGGTCAGACTTATGACGTATTCAGCCGCCGTGAATCTCAACTTTGCTGGGGCATATAAAAAGTACTTGCGTTGTACGTAATTGCCCAATTTATTGGGACTGCAAAAAAGCTGGAGCAAATACATTTTGGATATTTTTTTGAATGAAATATAGGAGCGTAGCTCCGACAACGTCTGTAGGAATGGGATATGAAACTATGTCAAAGGAGCGTAGCTTCGGCAACGTAGAATCGTGCGGCAGACGTTGTCGAACAGGCTGACCGTAAACTCAGAAAATAGGTTTTACGATTTTGTAAGTAACTGATTTAATGGAACTTAGATGTGCCAGATTTTTAAAATCTGGCACATCTTCAACTAAAAGAGATCAGAAGTCATACAACGAAAATAGCCATCATGAGATTATCAGATACAGAATTCCTAGAAGTCATTGAAAGAACTCCTTTAGTTTCTATTGATTTAATAATCCGAAATTCAAAAAATCAAATTTTGATGGGATTAAGAACCAATCAACCTGCAAAAGGATTTTGGTTTGTTCCCGGAGGACGAATTTTAAAAGGGGAGCAAATAGCAGATGCTTTTGAGCGGATTACGTTGAAAGAGCTAAATAAAAAAATTAGATTTTCTGTTGCCAAGTTAATGGGGGTTTATGACCATATATATGATACTAATTTTTTTGATAAAACAGGGATCTTAACTCAATACGTGGTACTTGCTTATGAACTCCATGAAAAGGAATTAAAAATTGAGAATATAATTAAGTCCCACGATGATCAACATAAGGCATTCAAATGGATTTCCTTAACTGATACCAAAATACTAGGTGTTCATGAAAATTCTAAAGCATATTTTATGTAAAAGAAGTCAGAAGTCAGACCGAAAAATAAATTTTTCTGTCAGATGTGAGATTTATGACGTGTATAGCACGCCGTAAATCTAACTTCTGAAGAGGTACGTAAAAGTATTTGCGTTCTATGTAATTGCCAAATTTATTTGGCAGATTTTACTCGCCCCACTCTTTTTTAAAATAATATCTGGCATATTTTGAATCTGCCAAATAAATTTGGCAATTACATAGGACGCGAGTCCAATCTAACTTCTTAAAAAAACGATATATTGAACACGTCATAAACTGACTTCTGACAGAAAAATTTATTTTTCGATCTGACTTCTGACTTCTTTAAAAATTAACTATGATAAATAGAACACAAGCCCAAGCTATTCTACAAGAATATACAAAAACACCTTCCTTATTACGTCATGCCCGAACAGTAGAGCTAGTCATGCGAGCCTTAGCTAAACATTTTGGTGAAGACGAAGAAAAATATGGCGTAGTCGGTTTATTACACGATGCAGATTACGAAATGTATCCAGAAGAACATCCCAATATTATTGTTAAGAAATTAGAAGAAATGGGAGAGGCAGAGATGGCACATGCCATAGCAGGACATTACACCAAATGGAATGTGCCTCGAAACTCCTTACTAGATAAATGTATAGTGGCAGCAGATGAACTCACAGGTTTTATAGTGGCTGCTGCACTCATTAGACCTACCAAAATAGTTGGCTTAAAAGCTAAATCCGTTCTTAAAAAATTTAAAACGGTCACTTTTGCTGCGAAAGTAGATAGGGAAGAAGTTAAAAAAGGCGCAGCTCTGTTAGATTGGGAATTAAGAGAGTTAATAGACTTTATTATTCCTGTATTAGAAGCACATAAAGAAGAATTAGAATTGGTATAAATGAAAAAGCCACAACCCACCTTTCAGAAAAGATGAACATTTTGAGCATTCGTTCGGTTATATTTGCGCTTCTTCGCTCAATGCGAAAGACGAAGTTCTTCAAGACTTAATATTCAACAGAAAACATGAAAATAGGTATTGTTTGTTATCCCACCTATGGTGGTAGTGGCGTGGTGGCAACCGAAGTAGGTTTAGGTTTAGCTAAAAGAGGACATGAAATTCATTTCATTACCTATAAACGACCCGTAAGATTATCTCCATTTAATGAAAACGTGTTTTTTCATGAAGTAGGGGAGGCCGATTATCCACTTTTTGAATATCCGCCTTATGACACCGCCTTAGCGAGTAAAATGGTAGATGTAGTGAAAAATTCGAATCTGGATTTACTGCATGTACATTATGCTATTCCACATGCTGCGGTAGCCTATATGGCAAAGAAAATTCTATTGGCAGAAGGTCGCTATGTACCAGTCATAACTACCTTACATGGTACAGATATAACGCTAGTTGGAAAACACCGAACCTTTGCGCCCGTTGTTTCCTTTTCTATTAATAAATCAGATGGGGTAACAGCTGTCTCTGATTACCTAAGAAAAGAGACCTTGGAGCTTTTTGACATCAAGAAAGACATAAAAGTTATCTATAATTTTATAGATTTTGATAGATTTAAAAGGAAAAATAAAGACCATTTTAAAAAACTAATTGCCCCCGACGGAGAGCGTATTTTGACGCATGTTTCTAATTTCAGAAAAGTAAAAAGGGTAGAAGATGTCATTCACGTTTTTAAAAAGGTTTATGAACAAATTCCTAGTAAATTATTATTGATAGGGGATGGACCTGAACGACAAAACTTGGAAGAACTGTGTAGAGAGATCGGCTTATGCCATGAAATTCGATTTCTAGGTAAACAGGATGCCGTAGAAGAATTATTGGCTATTTCTGATTTATTCATTCTACCTTCTGGTAATGAAAGCTTTGGTTTGGCGGCATTAGAAGCAATGGCTTGCGAAGTGCCAGTTATTTCTTCTAATATTGGAGGTATACCAGAGGTGAATATACATGGTAAAACAGGGTTTTTAAGTGACGTAGGTAATGTAGAAGAAATGGCTAAATATGCGATTCATATATTGAAAGATGAAGCGATTTTGAAAGAGTTTAGGGCAAATGCTTTAGCGCAAGCAGAGCAATTCAATATCACTAAAATACTCCCACAATACGAGGCGTATTATGAAGAAATATTGAGGACAGCAGTTTATTAATGGGAAGTGAAAAGTGTTTTGTATTAGAAATTTGAAAAATTTCTAATACAAAACAGATGAAGAGAATCCCGCAACACTAAAACATGGCAGAACATCATCAAATACCCGTCACCAGAACGGCACAATATTACACCATTGGCACACCAGGAAAACACATTAAAAAACTTTGGATAGTTGCACATGGCTATGGGCAGTTAGCAAGTACTTTTATTCATCGGTTTAAAGACTTAGAGGATGGGGCTACACTGATTATTGCACCAGAAGGTTTATCTAAATTTTATTGGGGAAAATTTACGGGAAAACCCGTAGCCTCTTGGATGACCAAAGCAGATAGATTAGATGAAATAGCAGATTTTTCTAACTATCTACAGCAATTATATGAGCGATATATTCCCCAATTATCAGAAGAAGTAACGATTAATTTATTAGGTTTTTCGCAAGGTTCTGCTACGGTTGTTCGGTGGGCATTAGCAAAATTTCCGCATTTTCATAATTTAATAATTTGGGCAGGAGCGTTTCCAGAGGATATTCCTTATCATGAACGAAAGGATTATTGGAACAACAAACAACTCTATTTAGTCTATGGAACTGCGGATGAATTGATGTCAGAAAAGCGACGCCAATGGGGGTTCGATGTCATAAAAGAAAAAGAGATAGACGTTTCTATTTTTACTTTTGATGGAAAACATGAGGTAGATAAAACAGCGTTAATAGATTTTGTAAAAGCTAATGACTTATGAAAAGGAGGCACTTATTTGAGCTAGAAGATCAACATTGGTTTCCTGCATTTATAAGAAACTTTGGTACTGATTTTCTCCAATTTATTTCCAATAAAGCAGATTTTTATCAAGCGGTTGTACCCATTATTAAAAAGGGAATAGAAGAGAGTGGCTCAGAGACAGTGATAGATCTCGCCTCAGGAGGTGGTGGTGGTTGGCAACGCTTGTCCGAACACCTAAAACCCAGTTTTCCTAACTTAAAAATTATTCTAACCGATTACTTTCCAAATATTTCTGCATTTCAAGAAATGCAAAAGAGGGATGCGATTTTTCAATATGAGACACAATCCGTCAATGCTTTAGCTGTCCCGCCTACTTTAAAAGGTTTTAGAACCCAATTTTTATCTTTCCATCATTTTAAAGAAGCAGATGCTTTGCAGATTTTACAAAATGCAGTCAACAATAAGGTTCCAATAGGCATCTTTGAAGGACAAGAAAGAACCATAGGCAATCTAATTAAAAATCTCTTCTCTCCAATTTTTATTTTATTAACAACACCCTTTATTCGACCTTTCAAACTGAGTAGAATCCTGTTTACTTATTTTATTCCTATTGTACCTCTCTTTATATTGTGGGATGGAGTCGTTTCCGTGTTACGAACGTATACGCCTGAAGAAATGAAAGCCATGACTCAACAATTGGAGGGCGGGGACCAATATCATTGGGAGATTGGTACAACTAAGGAAAAAGGGATTTTGGTGCAGTATTTATTGGGTTACCCAAAAAATGATACCTCCTATTATTTTTGTATTTTGTAGAATATATAGGAGCGTAGCTCTTCTTTGCATCAATTTGTCCACCTCTCCAACCATTTACCCTTGTATTGATACCATTCAACGAGTATGTCATACCATTCAACGAAAATAGCGAAATGGATTATGTTTGTAGCGAAAACTATTCTTACCTTTATGATAGAAAGTAGTAATTGTGTAAAACCTTTTTCTAATTGAGACCCTAGTTACCAGAAAGCATTTCCAAAATTCCACACCAGCATCCCCAAAATGCTAGAAAACTAGTAAGGAAAAGAGGCTCCAATTGGAGTTTCTTCCCTCCTTGCTAAAAGAGAATCGACGGATTTTAAATGGCATCTGTTACGGGGCGTTTTATTACACCCCGTAACTCTTTGCCAGTAACCGATAACCAATTTAAGTATTGTCCGACTGTAAAGCCAAGTAACTGCCATAGCTACTTGGCTTTTTTAGTTGATTGGCAAGCGGTAGATTGGATAGATTTTTTAGAAGTAGGGGATTTGATTTGTTTTTTATAAAAAAACAAATCAAATCCCCTACCTCTAAAGAACTATCTACCAAATATACTTTTTACCTGCTCTTTTAGATAGAAAAAAACTAGACTTTCTTAGCCTCTTAATGTAGAATTACACTCGGTATCTACGTTATAGGAATAATCAACCAACCAATCCTCAATCACTCTTGGTATTATATTTGTAATATTCATATTTGAATAGTAGAGAAAACAGTCTAATCTCTTCTACAACTACATTCCACAAGATTCACATACCGTATAGAAAACTGATTAGATAGTCAATTTATATCTTTGATTATCAGATAATTGTGAATGATGTTTTACCTATGTACCTAGTTGACACACACAACCGCCATTCGTTGCGATAAGTACTTACCTGTCTTATAAATTCCGACAAATTAACAAGACCATAAGTGAAGTTTTAAAACCGATTTAATAGAAAAAAAAACTTTAATAATTGAGAATTGAAAATTGAGAATTGAGAATTCACTAGACGTATTGCGTCGTAATTACGTCTAGTGAATTCTCAATTCTCCATTCTCAATTCTCCATTATTTAAATTGTTTTTTTTTGAACAACACTTTATAATCACTATGAAATTCAATTTTTACCTCCCGAAGTATAGCAGATTATTGTTGGTATGGAGTATTATCTTGCTTACCTGTAGTGGAGTAAAAGCAGAGGGCTCAAAAGACTTTTGGGGCTATCCTGGATACCGATTATTTTATAATGCAGAGCAGAATCAGCAATTAAAAGTATTTGCACGAGCAGGAGAATTCATTAATGTTGGGGCTAGCCACGTAGGACTTACTGGCGGCTTTATACAAGTTTTTGATTCCAATGGAGTTTTGGTTGCTACTTTTGATGGGGCAGACGGAACCGCTATTATTCATAATCATATCGAAGAATTAAATGGTCCTACAGGTGGTGGCTCGTCGGATAGTACAGGATATATACCCGGTGTGGTACCTGTAGCTATGGGGGCAGAAGGTATTTGGACGATTCAATTAAGTTTTCCAAATCCTACTAGAGAGATATTTACCAATATAATGAATGGTACACCCTGGGATAGAGCAACCGATCAGCCTACTATACAACGAGCTATATTAGCTTGGGATGTAACGGTTACACAAGGGGCAGCAGGCAATGAATTGGGCGCACCCGTGGAAGGTCGAGTCTATTCTAATGAATATATCTCTATTCAAAATGGTAATGAAATTACTACCTCTCCTACTTTTTATATCTTATCTAAGGATGGCTATATCTATCAAATAGATTTTAATGAAACAGATCCTTGGGGCTTTCCTTTATTTTCTAATTCTTTTGGGATTGTAAAAGGACCGCAACAACAACCAAGTTATTTATCTTTTCCAGATAGTATTTATACTCGTTCTGCTGACCCTTCCTCTTGGAATACAGAAGATTTTTATTTATATGATCCACAAGCAAAAGACCAAGGTTCTTTAATTAATAATAAAATTTTCTTTAATCCGCCAGATATAAATATGCCTTCCAAAGCAATGGTTACGGACATTGCAAATATGGATACGCATACTACTTGGCTCTTTAATCTCTTAGGGACAGCGGAACCACAATTAACAGATATTGGCTTTCAGGGTTTTGTGGAAGATGCTGCTATTTGTGATCCTTCTATTAGTACGGTAGTGGGTAATGGAGGATATATTTTATTTACTTCTAACAATAATGGAACGGCTTCTGTAAAACTGGATATTGATAACAATGGTAGCTTTAATGATATAGTCGATCGTTGCTTATCTACTTTTGTTAGCACTGGTAGAGATTCTGTATTATGGGATGGTAGAGATGGCGTTGGCAATATCGTACCTGCAACGCCAGATTTTCAACTATTTTATAATATTGAATCTAGAAGTGGAGAAATTCACATCATGATGTTAGATGTAGAAAATAATCCTGGCGGAGTTACTTTCACTAGAATGAATGGCTTGAATAGTCCTTCGGATGATTTTTATTATGATCACTCCTTGGTTGGTGGTGGCGTAAGTGGAGATGGTGTACCCGGTGAACCGCAAGTGACAAATATACCATTTACTTATAGTGGTTCTTTTGGGAATAATCTATTACTAGACTATTGGACTTTTATTGAGTTTCCAAATCCTGCTTCGGGTACTTTTTCTATTGCCATTTATGATGATTGCACGTCGCAAAGCAGAATAGATGCAGATGGAGATGGTACAGCGGATTTTCTAGATATAGATGATGACAATGATGGTATTACAGATATAGCGGAGTATTGTAACAGCAATCCAAGTGCTATTTGTATTTTAAATGGACTAGATCCAAGTGGAGATGAAGATGGGGATTTAATTCTTAACTATTTAGATGCAGCAGATATTGGTTTTGAAAATAATTGTTTAGATAGCGATGCGGATGGTATATGTGATCAATTAAGTAGTTTATTCGATTTGGATGGGGACAATGTTCCAGATCATTTAGATTTAGACTCGGATAATGATGGCATTACAGACTTAATAGAAGCAGGGCATTTACAAGCCGATGCGGATAATAATGGTCGAATAGATGGAGACGCTGCTCTTTTTGGAGCGAATGGGTTTTTTAATGCGATTGCTACTGATCCAGATGCTGCTGATGCAGAACACAACTATTTTATTTCAGATAAAGATAAAGATCGAGTTCCTGATTATAAGGATTTAGACACAGATAATGATGGTATTCATGATGTAACAGAAGGAAATTTTGGTGTACTAGATACCAATAATGATGGTCGAATAGATAATGGTTCTGGAGAAAGTCCTATTGTAACAGGCAATGGTCTAGCATTGGCGATTATTCCAGATGTGACGAATATTAGTATTGCGCCACCTCCTGATACAGACGGGGATGGTGTTTTTGACTGGCAAGATTTAGATTCTGATAATGATGGTATTTTTGACGTGGTTGAAAATCTTGGTTTAGATCCCGATGGTAATGGTTTAGTTGGCATCGACTTACCAGCTGTTAATTCGAATGGGAGTGCATTGGATACAACTACCTTGTTAAGTATTGTTTCTTCTATTTTCGTTGATACAGACGGCGATCAATTAGCAGATTTTAGAGATTTGGATAGTGATGCTGATGGTATTTTTGATGTGCGAGAAGCGGGGCAACCAGACCCAGATAATAATGGTGTGGTAGGTATGGGGATTCCTGTAATTGATAGAAATGGTCAAAGCATCGAAGATGCGACAGGTACGACCATCACTATTCTTTCCACACTTCCTGATACGGATGGTGATTTGCAGTCAGACTTTCAGGATGTAGATAGAGATAATGATGGGATTCCAGACAGCAACGAGTGCCCTGGTGGTTGGCCCTGTGCGGACACTGATGGGGACTTAATCTTAGATTTAGATGATCCAGATAGTGATAATGATTTATTATTGGATATAGAAGAATGCCCTGGAGGTATCCCTTGTTTAGATGACGATAATAATGAAATTGCCAATTTTTTGCAATACAATTGCCATAGCCTTAATACGCCTGTATTGAATACTATGACACGGGCGGAAAGTTTTTGTAAAGATGCACCTGTTTTACTAATCGTGTCTAGATTAGATTCCTTGACCGATTCTTTAACTTATACTTGGACAGGACCAAACGACTTTTT
>ENA-ORXT01004687-ORXT01004687.1-marine-metagenome-genome-assembly--contig:-NODE-4687-length-13970-cov-35.292521_pt1 | contig 13970 bp, 12 predicted proteins | sample MGYA00237868_ERZ511482 | MGnify/ENA metagenome assembly ERZ511482 | reverse complement strand
GCTGTGACTGCCTGGGCGAAATCCACTATCTCGATGCGCACTACTGCGACGCCGAGGGCTCGGTCGTCGAGATCCCAAAAGCCATCTGCATCCACGAAGAAGACTTCGGCATCAGCTGGAAGCACAGCGACTTCCGCACCAACAACACCGAGGTCCGTCGCCTGCGTCGTCTCGTCGTGTCGTTCATCTGCACGGTCGGCAACTACGAATACGGAATCTACTGGTACTTCTACCAAGACGGCCGGATCGAGAACGAGATCAAGTTGACCGGGATCTTGAGCACCGGTGCACTCGACACCGGCGAAGAGACCGACTACGGAACCAAGCTCGGCGACCATCTCTACGGACCCAACCATCAGCACTTCTTCTGTACCCGCCTGGACATGTCGGTCGACGGCCCCGACAACTCGGTCGTCGAGGTCGACACCGTGCCAGCCCCGCCCGAAGAGAACCCCTATGGCAACGCCTTTCGTGCCCAGACCACGGTGCTGGCCAGCGAGCAGCAGGCTCAGCGCCGAATCGATCCACTGGCAGCTCGTTACTGGAAGATCCAGTCGAGTGACACCACCAACAAGATGGGCACGCCAACGGGCTACAAGCTGATCGCGGGCGAGAACTGCCTTCCGTTTGCAACCGAAGAGTCATCGATCCGAGCACGGGCGGGCTACATGTGGAATCACCTGTGGGTCACGCCATACGACGAAGGCGAACGCTGGCCAGCCGGCACCTATCCGAACCAGTCGGTCGGGGGCGAAGGGCTGCCTGCATGGACCGCCGCCGATCGCTCGGTCGAGGACACCGACGTGGTCGTCTGGTACACGATGGGACACAACCATCTGCCCAGCCTCGAAGACTGGCCGGTCATGCCGGTGGCATGCATCGGTTTCACGCTCAAGCCCAGCGGCTTCTTCGACCACAGCCCCGTCATGGACCTGCCGCCATCGTCGAGCTGCCACTGAGATTTCTTCGGCCGGGACCATTACTTGCCTCGAGAAACGGTGCCGTAGGGTCTCGGCATGAGTTTTGAAGAGATCGAAGTCACCATCGACGGCAGCGCTGCGACCATCGTGCTGAACCGGCCCGATGCGCTGAATGCGATCACGCCGACGATGTTGGGCGAGCTGAATCAGGCCTACGACGAACTGGCAGGGAACGATGAGGTGCAGGTGCTGGTCTTGACCGGTGCCGGACGCGCCTTCAGCGCTGGTGTCGATCTGAAAGCGCTGGGTGATCGAGAACTCACTGGCGGCAGCGTGGGCGATATTCTTGACATCCCGGCTCGCAGCATGACTGCCAAGTTGGCCAATGGGCGGCTGGTCACCATTGCCAAGGTCAACGGGTTCTGCTTCACCGGTGCGCTGGAACTGGCGTTGGCGTGCGATCTGATGGTCACCGCCGACGGCGCCAAGATGGCCGACACACACGCCAAGTTCGGGCTGCGTCCGACGTGGGGGATGAGCCAGCGCCTGCCAGCACTCGTGGGCATGGCCCGAGCCCGCGAGCTCAGCTACACGGCGCGCACCTTCACGGGTGCCGAGGCCGCAGCCATGGGGATGGCATGCCGGTCAGCGCCACTCGACGAACTCGATGAAGCGGTCGCGGCGCTCGCCGCCTCGGTTCTCGAAAGCAGTGTCGGGTCGTTGGCGGCCTACAAGGATCTGTACGGGGTGGCCGAGGAGTCGGGCTTGGAGGCTGGTCTTGCCTATGAGTACAGCCACGGCTACGAGATCACCGACACCGACGAACGCCTGGCCAGCTTCCGCTAGCCGCCGCTGCAAATGAGAGCGCCCGTGTGCACCGCGGTGTACACAAGAGGCCATGGCTGACGAGAACGTCCTGTTCATCACCGGGCAGGCGACTTACATCGACGATCTGCGTGACCCGGCTGTGGCTGACGCTGCCCATGTGGTGTTCGTACGCTCGACCGTCGCCCACGCGAGAATCAGCGTCGAACTCGACGAAGCCCGCCGGGCCCCGGGCGTGCTGGCGGTGATCGACTCGGCCGACAACCCGGTCTTCCCGATCGATGCGTATTCGGCGAGCCACCCGCTCCGATTCGCCCAGCCGCTGCTGGCCGAGCACAAGGTCCGCTACGTCGGTGAGGCCATCGCCGCTGTCATCGCCGAGACCCGAGAGCAAGCGGTAGATGCCGCAGAGCTCGTGGTGGTCGACTACGACGAACTGCCGCCGGTGCTCTCGGCCGCTGATGCACTCGCCGGCGATGTGCGGCTTTTTGACACTGCTGACCAGGCTCGCCGCCATGCCAGTTCCGGAGTCGACGATGCCGAGCCGACCAACGTGGTTCGCACGCATCTCGACGACCTGAGCGTCGACGACTTCAATCCCGAAGTGTTTGCGAATGCCGACGTGGTTGTCGAACAGGCGATTCGCAACCCACGCCAACTGGCTGCATCAATGGAGTGCCGAGGCGCAACGGCTGTCTGGTCCGACGACGGACACCTGCACGTTTGGGTCAGCACACAGACCCCGCACGGCTATCGCAACCGCATCGCTCCTATGTACGACATGGCACCCGTCGACATTCATGTGATCGCCGGCCCGTTCGTCGGTGGTGGCTTCGGTGGCAAGGGTGCACCGGGTGCCGAAGAAAAGTTCATTCCCCACCTGGCCCGACTCGTTGGCCGTCCGGTTCGGTGGGTCGAGTCGCGCACCGAGAATCTGACCGCAGGTCCACAAGGACGCGCCGAGGACTTTCACCTGTGGCTGGCAGGAACACGCGACGGTGACCTCCAGGCGGTCAAGGTACGGATGCACAAAGACGCTGGCGCCTATCTCAGCTCTGGGGCGAACCTGCCGAACCACTGGAGCGCTCCGATGCTCACGGGCACGTACCGCATCGCCCACACCGAGTTCGAACAGGTCACGCACGTGAGCAACCGTCCACCGGTCGCCGCCCTGCGAGGCGCTGGCCGCGCCCCGATGATTGCCGCGCTGGAACGAGCGGTCGACCTGTTCGCCGCCGAGATCGGCATGGACCCGGCCGAACTGCGACGCCGCAACCTGCTGGCTGCAGACGACATGCCCTACACCTCGCCAACGGGGGCGGTATACGACGATGCCGACTACGGCGACGCGCTCGAGCGCGTGCTTCGCCTGGCCGACTATGACTCGCTGCGAGAACGTCAGGCAACACGCCGATCGCAGCCGACTGAACCGCAGATCGGCATCGGGATTGCCAGCTACAACCACCGAACCTGTGGTGGAGGTGGTGAGTCGGCGCTCGTGCGAATCAACCCCGACGGCAGCGCCACGGTGGTGACCGGCACGACTTCGCAAGGCCAAGGTCACGAAGCCACCTGGCGCAAGATCGCCTCGGGCGAACTCGGCATCGACCCCGACCGCATCACGGTCATCGAGGGCAACACCGACGAGATCTCGACCGGCGTCGGCGCCATTGGATCGCGATCGGTGCAGACCGCGGGCGTCGCTATCCACGAAGCCTCGGCCGAGGTCGTCTCACAAGCCGGCACCCTCGCCGCTGCGCTGCTCGAAGCCGCACCCGCCGACATCGTTCTCGACCGCGTGGCGGGCGCTTTCCATGTTGCCGGCACGCCGAGCCGATCGTTGGGCTGGGCCGAACTGGCGATCGAAATGCAAGCCCGAGACAAGCAACTGAGCTGTGATCATGTCTACGACAACGGCGGCAAGGACGTGTACCCGTCGGGTTGCCACGTGGCGGTGGTCGAAGTCGACACCGAAACCGGTGCCTGGAAACTCGTGCAGTACGCCGCCGTCGACGATGCCGGCGTGCGGGTGAACAGCCAGATCGTCGACGATCAGATCCGGGGAGGTATTGCGCTGGGTGCCGCTCAGGTCATGGGCGAAGAAGTGCTCTTCGACGGGGCCGGGAATCCGCTGACCGCCAGCTTCCTGGACTATCAGATTGCATCGATCGACCAGTTCTGTCAGATCGATCTCGAAGCCCAGGTCGTGCCGAGCTCGTTCAATGCCAACGGTTACAAGGCGGTGGGTGAGTCAGGACCGATCGGCGCCACTCCAGCCGTTCACAACGCCGTCCTCGACGCAATTGCCCATCTCGGCGTGCGCCACATCGACATCCCCTGCACCCCGCACAAGGTATGGCAGGCACTCGGGGCCAACGCCTGAGAATGTTCGGGCACACGCGCGTAAAAACCGGGTAACGCCGAGCCTTGCAGGATCCTTACAGTCTCCTGCGCTGCCACATACAGGTCTGTCAGATGATGGTTTCGAGGACCCCACCGATGTGTGAGGTCTTCGAAAGGACCACAGATCATGAACGAGTCAGCAACTCCTCGTCAACACCTCACACCGGACCAGATGGAACGGCTGGCACGGCTGCGTTCTCAGCCCAAAAGTGATCCATCGCCAGCGTCCGGGGCTGCTCCGACCGCCCGCCGGCGCAAGCAGCATCCCGCTCGTGGCGCTCGAACTGTTGCGCTTGCTGCCAGCGTGGCCGCCACGGCTGGCGTCGGTGGGGCCATGGCCTATGCCGATGCAGTCGAACCCACCTCGTTCGTCGCAAGTATCGAAGCCGTCGTCGCCGGCGACGCGCCGGTGCCGACCACTGCACCACTCGAACTCCCCACCATCGCCGCAGCAACACCTTCGGCGACGACGGCCGACGATGCCCTGCCAACCGCAGTGGAGGTGCCGACCGTCACGGCCGAGCCAGTCGCCGTGGCTGCTGCAGAGCCCACCGCCGAACCAATCGCTACCACCGCTACCGCAGCACCCACCGCCATCGCTACCGAGACACCGGTCGAAGTAGCTGCGGCGCCAGTGGCGAGCGCGGCCGCTGCATCGGGTCTCGGCAACGGCGTCTTCGCTGGCACCGCCGAGTACACCGAGTGGGGCAACGTCCAAGTACAGATCACCGTCGCCGACGGTCAGCTGGTCGACGTGGTGTCGCTGCAGATGCCGTCCAGTCGCAAGAGCTCCGAGATCAACAACGCAGCCGAACCGGTGCTCGAAGCGCAAGCGATCGCCACGCAGAGCGCCGACCTCGATGTTGTCTCCGGAGCGACCTTCACCAGCAACACCTACGAGATTTCACTGCAGGCAGCGCTCGACCAGGCGGCGCTGGCAGCCATCGACAGTCAGGCGGCTGGCCAATGAACGACCTGTGGTGGTACCTCAGCCGCTCGTCGGGAACCGTCGCCGCCGTACTGATCGTGGCATCGCTGATCGCCGGCTTGCGCTTTTCGTCCCGAGCCACGGGCGAACGTCGTCGACCCAACTGGTGGCTCGACTTGCACAACTATCTCGGTGGTCTGGCATTCGTGTTCACGCTCGTGCATGTGGTCACGGTGTACCTCGACGAACTCAACGAGATCGGCCTCACCCAGATCTTCATCCCGCTGACTGCCGACGGATGGGAGTGGAGCATCACCTGGGGCGTCATCGCCACCTATATCTTTGCGGCCGTGATCTTCACGAGCTGGCCGAAGAAGCGACTGTCACGACGCAATTGGCTGGCCGTACACCTGCTCTCGATTCCCGCGACCGTCATGGCGGCCGGCCACGCGTGGATGGCGGGCTCGAGCACCAACGGCCTGTGGTTCCAAGCACTACTGGCACTCATGGCCGGCTTAGCCGTATACCCGGTGGTCATTCGGCTGGCAGGTCTAGCCCAGAAGCGCCGATCTCGACGTGGCCCCAAGGGCCCGTCGACCCCTGCCGAACTCCGACCACCCGCGCTCCCTGAACCAGAGACACCCCCGGTTCGTGAACTGGTCGGTGCCCGATGACAACGACCAGCACGCTGGAACAACCACCGGTTCGGCGAGTCGAACATCACATGGGGACCATGGTGACCCTGGCCGCAAACGGCATCGACGACCCGACTGCCGACAGCTTCTTCGCCACCATCGAGAAGCTCGAAGCGCTCTTGAGCCGCTTCCGCCCCGAATCCGAACTGAGCCAGGTTGCCGCTGGACGGCTGACGCTCGACCAGGCCGATCCGGCCTTGCGTGAAGTGGTCGTGCAGTGCGAACACGTCCGCACGCTGACCGATGGCGACTTCGAGTTCGAACCAGACAACGCCACGACTGATGCGCCTTCGATCGACGTGAATGCGCTGGCCAAGGGATGGATCATCGACCGGGCGACGCTCGCCCTCAAGCTCGGCGGCGCCAGCGATTTCTTCGTGGCCGCCGGCGGCGACGTGGTTGTTTCTCGCCCGACAGGCGCACGTCCGTTTCGAGTGGGCATTCAAGACCCACGCGACTCGACTGCGGTGCTCGGCGCCATGGAGCTCACACATGGCGCAGTAGCGACGTCGGGTACCTACTACCGAGGCGACCACATCCGCACGACAGACACCGCCTCCAAGCTGACTTCGGCGACGGTGGTGGGCCCCGAGCTGTACCTGGCCGATGCGCTGGCCACCGCAGTGCTTTCTTCTGCGCAGCACCAGCCCTCGTGGTGGCAGAACATCGACCCGAGCTACGGACTGCTCACGCTCGACAACGCCAACACCCTGCGCTGGACGCCACCAACGGTCGGCGCTGGCAAACACGAGCTAGTGCGGTGGCGCCAGGCACCATCTCACTAGATCGCGATCCAGAAGCTGCTGGATCGAGCGACGCAGGTGCCATCGTCGGCAAACACTGCGCCACCCGCGCCCCGTTTGCGGCCGTCCCAGTCCTGGGGAAAGGCGCCGTTCCAGGCCACCAGCGCATAGGTCGCACCCGGCTCCAAGGGCTCGAGAACTTCGACGGCGAGCTGCACGGTCACCGAGTGTTTTCGCCCGCCAGCGTTTCCCGCGTACCAAGCCTGGGCACAGTCGATCGCAGCCCACAGCGCGCCCTCGTCGACGTGGTCTTGGTCGTCGACCGCCCAGTCGGGCACCGTCCAGTCGGTCGCCCACCGACCGTCGGGGAGTTCGCCGCTATGGACTTGCATGGAGTCTTGTTCGTGCCCGCACGAGAAGCAGACCGGGACCGGGTGATCATCGTGCAACGGAAAGCGTGTGCTGGCGTCGGCGGCTGCAGCGACGGAGACGGGATCGGTATCTGGGTAGACGCCATCCCATGGCGAGGCGATCAACACAGGTGCGTCGGGCTCGGCGGGATCGACGAGATGCCATGCATCGCCAACAACGAGCACGTGCATATCGGTCTCGAGGGGTATGGGTCGGCGAATCGAAACGGTCACCGGCTCACCGATGGCAACGGCGAAGCGTTGTGCAGTCCAGCCCCCTTGACCGGAACCGGTCGGGCCCTGGAACCAGCGCTCGACGCGGATCGCCGTCGTATTGGTCATTTGGGTGCGACCCAGAACGAACGAGAGCTGGCGACCAAGCCTCCCGATGCGTCGAACAAGGCGGCTGCGGCGCCACGTTTTCGTCCGTCCCAGTCAGGCGAATAGTCACCGTGCCATGACACGAGTGCGTAGTCGGTCTCGGGTTCGACAGGAGCGACCACATCGACCGCAAATTGCACGGTGACGGCACGGGCTTGTGCAGCTGAGCTGCCCGAGATGTACCAGCCGCAGCTGCAATCGATCGCCATCCAGACCAGCGACATGTCGATCTCGCCGTCGATCAGCGATGACTCGGGCAAACGAAACGGCGTCGCCCATCGACCGTCGGGCAGCGGTCCGGCATGCACCCGCAGCGAGCGGTCGCTGATACCACACGACAGACAATGTGGCGCCGGGTGAGTCTCGGCAGTCATCGGGAAACGCTCTCGGGCCTCGGCCGCCTGGTCGATGTCGACCGGAACGGTGGTCGCAAAGTCGGGGGTCCACCGACTGGCTTCCAAAATCACGGTCTCGGGCGCCGAGGGGTTCACCAGGTGCCAGCGACCGTCTTGGTGCACTACATCCAGGTCGACGTCGAGTGGAATCGGACTACGCAGCGCAACGGTGACCGGTTCGCCGATCGCCTGCACGAACTGATGACAGGTGTAGCCGCCCTGGCCCATCCCGGTCTGGCCCTGGCGTTCGGTTGGAACTCGAATCGTGCTCACCGTGGCGAACGTACCCGTCGCTGCCAGGCCACACCAAAGTGCAGCAGTCCTACGGGCGACCTGCTGGGAGATCGAACAGTGCCCTGGCATTGTCACCGACGAACGCCGGCTGGTCAGCCTGCGGAAACATGGCAACCAGGGCGTTCAGGTCGTGCACGTATTCGGGTGTGTGATCGGCGTGCGGATAGTCCGACGCCCACATGAAACGCTCGGCGCCGAATCGCTCGGCCAACGGCGGGATGGTGCGTTCGTCGGGATCGCAGCTGATCCAGATGCGCTCCTGGAAATACTCGCTGGGCTTGTGCTTCAGCGGGACGCGCTCGCCGATGAAGGTGTGGCCATAGACGGCATCGATTCGGTCGAGCCAGTAGCCGATCCACCCGCCGCCGGACTCGAGCACAAGCACCTTGAGCTGGGGGAACTTGTCGAATACGCCGTAGTCGAAAAGCGTCGTGAACTGCTGACGCACACCATCGCTGGCCGTGACCGAGGCCAGCAGGCGTAATTGTTTGACGTTCTCCCACGAACCCATGCGTTCACCCTTGGTCCACTGGGGCTCGAACGTGGGATGGATGGCAAAGGGAATATCCAGGTCCTGCGCCGTGGCGAAGACGATGTCGTGGTCAGGGTGGCCGAGCGGTTTGGCATCGTGGGTGAACGGACATACGTAGGCGCCCTTGGCTCCGTCCTCGACCGCTCGACGCATCTCCGCCGCCGCAGCCGCAGGATCGCTGAGCGACAGATGGGCCGTGGGAACAAGTCGCGGCTCATCGGCTGAGAACTCGCAGATCCATCGGTTGTACGCCCGGGTGTAGGCCTGACAGAGCTCGGGGTCCTTCAGCTCGGCTTCCCACAGCAGTCCAACAGTCGTATACAGAATTGCGATGTCGATGTTCTCGGCATCGAGCACCTCGATGCGTTCGCCGGCGTGCATGGTGCCATAGGGAGCTTCCCGCAAATAGGTCCGTTCGGGATCCTTCTGCAGCGCCCCCAGGTCGGGGTACCCCATGGCGCCAAGCGTGGACGGGAAGCCCCGACGGCTCATCAACGAGCGCTGGCCATCGATCTCGAGTTCCTCGAGACCGTTCTCATCGACCCGGATGCGCAGCGCTCGATCGCGAAATTTGGGATCGATGTAGTTCTCCCACAGATCCGGTGGTTCCAGGATGTGGGCGTCGGCATCGACCGCCCCATCGACTGCGATGCGATGCGTCTCGTGCATCGGTTTCTGCGCTTCGACAAACACCGACATGACGTTCCCCCTGGCTGGCCTCTGGCCGCACGTTACGCGTCGGAATTACTCGAGCGCCAGACGAAGGGAAAATGTGGCTAGTCGAAGATCGAGGTCTGCTCGGGTTCTTCGACCAGCGGAGCGTCGGGTAGCGGTTCCAGGTTGGGGTACTGCATGCCGAGTGCGGTGTGCAGCCCTCGGGCCAAGCCCGGCGAGTCCAGGTTCTCTGGTTGATGCACGAACAGGTACGGCTCACGGCCCTCGTCGAGCCAGGTCCTGAGCTTGGGCACCCACTTGAGCAGGCCCTTCATCGTGCCTTGCGGTGAGTCTTCGCCGATGACGCGAATGATCGGTCGCTGGCCAACGGCATCGAGGGTGATCGGAAGCTCGGGCTTCTTGCCCTTCTCGTCGATTGCAGCCTCGCTGATTGCATCGACGGCATACAGCGGCCGCGTGTCCAGAACGATGCGCGACACATTGCGCTCGATGAGCAGCTCATCGAGTTCCTGTTGTGCAGCCGACCCGTCGAACCAGCCTGGATGTCGCAGTTCCAGCGCCCATTGCCAGTCCTGGGGCAAGCGGCGCACGAAGTTCAACAGCAGCGGCAGCGCTTCGGGGCCGAAGGCGGGCGGCAGCTGGGCTTGCACCGGGCCGAGTCGTTCGCCCAACGGCTCGATGGCGTTCATGAAGCTCCGAACCGGACGAGCAACATCGTTCAGCCGGCGCTCGTGCGTGACCTCTTTGGGAAGCTTGAACATGAAGCGGAAATCTTTTGGCGTCTGTTCGAGCCAACGGGCCACGTTCTCGGCCGATGGCTCCGCATAAAAGGTGGTGTTGCCTTCGACTGCATTGCACAGCTTGGGGTACAGGTTGAGCTCGGTGCCAGGGCGGGTCTTCTGCGGATACCAGGTGCCAACCCACGGTCGATGGGCCCACATCGGGCAGCCGACTCGCAGCACAGCCTTGGTCTCGATCTCGCTGGGGCTGTCGCCCACCAGCTCGGTCCGGTCGACGGTCGATGGTGTCTGCTCATCCACCGCTCGAAGTTACACCGAGTGCCGTGTCGGCCCTGACCATGACCGGGAAACCTGCGGGCGGCTTCATCCACAGTCGAGCCGCTGAAGCGCCAGGTTGAATCCGGCGATGCTGTAGCCGTTGGGTTGGTCGGCTCGCTCGCACCGCAGGCTGAACCGGTTGGACCCTGTGAGTCGACTGCTCACGAGCGGCTGGTTGCGGAGCAGGACCGGCCAGGCGTCGGCGGAGAGCTTTACGAGGTAGTCGGCATCGAGGCGTTCAGCGGCGTCGCTGCGCACGAGATTGTGCTCGGCAACGCGCGCCTCCGGATTCACCAGGTTCGCGACGAACAGTGTCCCCACCACCAGACCGATGAGAAACGCCGGAAGAGTCCGTTCGACGCGTTGCAGGTGAGCGGCGGCGATCGCAACGAACGCCACTCCGAGCATCCAGGCAAACGCCGAGCAATACCAACGCAATGTGGTCTGCCCGAATTCGTCGGTGTAGAGCCGCAATCGCACGATGGCGACACCGACGATGACGATGGTGAGTAACGCAACCACTGCGCCCAGCAGCCGCACCGCACGGTCGAGTTGCGGCTTCGCTTCCGCGGTAAGCATGCGTACGGCGCCGAGCAATAGCGCGGTGAGGCCAGCGACCCACAGCAGCTGGAAAAACCCGCTCCGGGCATACTCGGCATAGGTGAGTCGTTGCTCTTGCAGCACTGCGTCGGCACCGCCGAACGCACTGATCAGTTGTACGAACGCGAACGCTGCGTAGAGCGCTGAAACGGCACCGAGCAGGATGAGCGTCTCGACAACGCCGAGCGGTCGGCGTGCCTCGAACGTCTCGTTCTTCGGCACACCGGTCATCGCGACGAGCGCTGCGATCAAGACGCCGACAAATGCCACCAACGCCAGGTGCCCCGCCCAGGTGCTGAAGCCGTCGAGGTCGACATCGACGTCGAACACCTTTGCGAAGACGGCATCGGCATCGGCCAACAATCCGCCCAAGATCGTGACCGGAAGCGCAGCAATGACGATGCCCCGGGCGACGGGACCGACTCGCTCCAGCCGAACGTGGCGAAACGGCGTGATCGATCCGATGAACACGCGGCCGAACCCGAACCCGAGCGAGGTACGGGCCAGAACCAGACGAGCGGTGGCCGTGTTCCAACGCCACTCGACTGCCCGTTGGGTGACCACGGCGGCAAGTAGGAACGTCGATACTGCGCCCAGGTTCAACCACGTCAACCACAGACTTGCTCGCATCGGTAGCCACACGGCGAAGACCATGGCCAGAACCAGGTATGACCGGGACCATGCATCGGCCCGATGTACGGACCTCAGGACCGGCCCCACGACAATCGCAGCGACGACGGTTCCGCTGAGCGAGTCGACGCCAGTGCGAAGCGCGAAATTGCCGACTACTGCGGCCAAGAGCAACCAACCCAGAATCGACGGCGTAACTGCGGGAATCTGTGCTCGCGGCTTGGGAGGCGCCGGCTCAACCGGAGCTGGAAACGTCGTCGGCGGCGGCGGTGGTAGTACAGCGGTTGTCTGATCCGTGATCTCGGACATGAATCCCTCGGCGGTGGCTGATGAGCCAAGATCATGTCTGGTTTGCGATGTCGTGTCTGTGGGGACCATTCCTCTGGCGGCCGACCGCCGCAGACCGACGTGATGCGCTAGAGGTCGCTACGGGATCGTCCCGTCCCACTCCGAGAGCGGAGCGCAGTGCCACCGCCACTTCTCTCGACGGGGCTCGCCAGCGAGAGCGATTCTTCCATTTGCGAATTGCAGCAATGTCCATGGGTCCTGGTCACCAGCGATCCACGGGAAGAGTCGCTTGACAACCCTGTCGGCCAGCTCGGCGGGTGGTTCGAAGTCGACGTCGTACGCACGGGCAATGTCGTGACTGTGTATCAGCATCTCATCGCACGCCATGGCTGCGAACCCCGACGGGTCGGCCTGACCGTACGGGTGGAATCCCCGCGACTCTTCCGGCGCACCGGCAACGGCGGCGGCGAGCAGGTCGCCACCCACATGGATCGACATGATCAGGTCGTCGGGCGACGCTGCGGCGTCGACCTGGGGAACGACCGCTGTGACGTCATCGCCGCCGGCGGTCAGATCGATCGAGTACCAATAGCCGGTCTGGCTTATGTGCGCCACCAGGTGGGCGACATCCATGTCGAGATCGGGAACCGTCTCTGACCAGTCACGGTCCGACACCGTTCGCAGCAGTGCAACACACAGGTCGCGCGACGCTCGAAGATCTTCGATCGATTGAGTCACCGACATGGTCTCAGGTGTCCAGGCGTTCGACCGTCACCGGGCGGCCGGTGGTGCCATGCGCCATGCCGACGTTGCGATGCAGATTGCGGGTGTTCTTGGCCTGTCCGTGGATCGCCGGACCCTGCGCCAGCAAACCTCCATCGACAGTCAGAGACTGACCGGTGATGAACGCCGAATCATCGCCTGCCAAGAAGAGTGCGGCGCCAGCGATGTCGCTACCTTCGCCGCGACGTTTCAGCGGCTGGAACTCGTTCATGACGCGCTCGGCGTCTTCCTCGTCACCCGAATGCATGAGCGGTGTGAAGATCAGCCCGGGGTTGATGGTGTTCACCCGAATGTTGTGAGGCGCCAGCTCTACCGCCGTGTTCTTGGCCAGATTGATCACCGCAGCCTTGGCGGCCGAGTACGGCTGGGGACCTGCCCCACCGCCGATGCCGGCGATCGACGCCGTGTTGATGATGGATCCACCCCGGCCATGGTCGATCATCACTCGTGCGCCATGTTTGATGCCCAGGAACACGCCCTTGGCCAACACCGCGAAGGTCGTATCCCAGTCCTCGGCCTTGATATCGGTGATCGGGCCGAAGGCGCCGCCGATTCCTGCATTGTTGAACACGATGTCCAGGCGACCAAAGGCATCGCTTGCCAGCTCGATCGCCGCAGCCACGTCGTCTTCGACGGCGACGTCGCACTTGGTGAAGCGGCACTGGTCGCCGAGCCGATCTGCAGCTGCCGTGCCGTTGTCGACATTGAAGTCGGCAATGACAACGCTGGCTCCCTCGGCGATGAAGCGCTCGGCGGTTGCGAGCCCCATGCCGCTCGCCGCTCCGGTGATCACGGCCACCCGTCCGTCTAGTTGCCCCACGGCTCATCTCCCTGCATCGGTGAATCTGAATCTTGACACTTTTCGCCGGACGCGGACCATTTCGTGGGATCAGATCAGGTCACGGTGCCGGCGGCTCGAAGGGCAGCGATGGCTGCAGCATCGTGGCCAACGCCGGCCAGGATCTCGTCGGTGTCTTCGCCGAGATCAGAGACCCACCAGCGAGGCTCGATCTCGTTGCTCGAGAATTGGGCGGCGGATCGCGGCTGGCGCAGCTTGCCCGCCTTGGGGTGTTCCCATTCGTGCATGGTGTGGTTGTGCACGACCTGCGGGAATTCGTGGATCTCGTCGACCTGCAACATGGGTGCCGACGGCACGTCGTAGTGCTTCAGCTTTGCCAGCGCTTCGTCGCGCGTCATGGCGTAGAAGCCGGCTTCGACGGCGGTCGCGATCTCGGCCATGAGCTCGGCGCCGCCGGCAGTCCGTCCCGCAGCTGTTCCGTAGCGAGGGTCATCGGCCATGTCATCGCGGCCAATAGATCGCAACATGCCCTGGTAGTTGCTGTCGCCCTGCAGGTAGTACACGAGGTGACCGTCGCTGCACGCAGTGACCGACATGACCTGAGCCATCGT
>ENA-ORXT01004685-ORXT01004685.1-marine-metagenome-genome-assembly--contig:-NODE-4685-length-13975-cov-4.206073_pt1 | contig 13975 bp, 12 predicted proteins | sample MGYA00237868_ERZ511482 | MGnify/ENA metagenome assembly ERZ511482 | reverse complement strand
GTGGCGTATTCTTTGTCAGCGTACCAGTTGCTGTCCCAGCCACGGATGTAACCGAGGCGGTTACCAATTGGATTAGTCTTCTGTCCCATGTTACTCTGCGGTTTGGGTTTCTGGTGCAACGTAACCTTCTACCTCGGTGGGCAGCGGCTTACGGTTAGACACCTTAAGGGTGATGTGGCAACTGTGCTTCCGGATACGGTGAGCACGGCCGTGTGGCGCGGGGCGGAAACGCTTGATCTGCGCGCCCGCGTCAGCGAATGCTTCGGACACGTACAGGTCGTATTCGTCCGCAGCTTCGGTGCCGCCGGTTTTATATTCCCAGTTGGCGATTGCGCTGAGGAGGTCCTTCTTGAGCCAGATCGCAGCTTCCTGCTTGCTGAACTCTAGTACACCTAGCGCAACACCTACCTCCTTACCGCGGATAAGGTCGACGATCAGTCGCATCTTGCGGACCGACATCGGTATGCTATTTAAACTTGCTACTGCTTCCATTATTGGATGATTTTGAGGGAACGGGTTCGTACGCCGGACAAATGATTCTCGATTCTCGATTCTCGATATTTGATTTCTGATTTGCAACAGGAACTAATACCGGAGAACGGAAAACGCTAACCACAAGCGAGGACGTACGCTACCTTCACTCATTATTGATGGGGCGGGGAACGCGGGATGAAATGATCGGTCTTCGGAGAACATCGGTGGAGTCTCCCCCACCCCGCTCTTGAAAACCTTCCGTTGCATCCCGCGGCCGCGCCGAATGATTTTGGTTGTTGGTAAAACCAATCCTGATCTCAATTCAAGAATCCTGATTCGAGAATCGAGAATCAAGAATTATTTACCCTTCTTGCCACCGTGGCCGCGGAAAGAACGCGTAGGGGCAAACTCACCGAGTTTGTGACCTACCATGTTTTCCGTAACGTAAACGGGAACGTGGGTTTTGCCGTTGTGAACGGCGATCGTCAGACCTACCATATCAGGAATGATCATGGAGGCGCGAGACCAGGTCTTGATCATGCCCTTACGGCCGCCTTCCTGTGACTTGACCACTTTCTCGTAGAGGCGGTGGAATACGTATGGGCCTTTTTTAAGCGAACGTGCCATGGATTATTTCTTGTTCTTCGTCTTACGACGGGTGATGATCAATTTGTTGCTTGCCTTGTTGACGTTGCGCGTCTTCTGGCCCTTGGCCATGATGCCCGTGCGGGAGCGCGGGTGACCACCGGAAGCGCGACCTTCGCCGCCACCCATGGGGTGATCGACCGGGTTCATGGCTACACCACGAACGCGCGGGCGCTTACCGAGCCAACGGTTACGACCGGCCTTACCGGCAACGGTGAGGCTGTGGTCGGGGTTAGACGTGACGCCAATGGTGGCGCGGCAGGTCTTCAGGATCCGGCGAACCTCACCGGAGGGGAGCTTCACGGAAACGAACTTACCTTCCTTACCCATCAAAGTGGCGTTCGTGCCGGCGGCACGGGCCAGAGCGGCTCCCTTACCGGGCTGCAACTCGATGGCGTGGATAGAGGCACCCAGCGGCACGTCGCCCAGGAACATCGTGTTACCGACGGTCGGGGTGGCATTGGCACCGGAGGAAAGTACGTCACCTACCTTCAGGCCCTGAGGCGCGATGATGTAGGTCTTGGTACCGTCCGTGTATTCCAGCAGGGCGATGAAGGCCGTGCGGTTTGGATCGTACTCGATCGTCTTTACCGTAGCGGTCATGGCATCCATGTTGCGACGGAAGTCAACGATACGGTAACGGCGCTTGTGACCACCACCTTTCTGGCGAACGGTCATTTTACCGGTGCGGTTACGACCGCCGCTCTTCTTGATCGGAGCGAGCAGACTCTTTTCCGGCTTGTCTCCCGTCAGCTCGTCGAACTTGTTTCCGACGTGGAAGCGGGAACCCGGAGATACCGGCTTAAACTTCTTAATTGGCATTATTGCACTTGTTGTCCCGGTGAATCTCGGAGCAAAAGCATCAACCACGATCGACCATGGTTAACGGCTCCCCACCCACCGGCGGTTATATTAATTGGAGTGATCCGCGGCCCGGGGGCTACAGCTCGTTGTACAGGTCGATGGAATCGCCCTCGGCCAGGGTTACAACCGCCTTCTTGAAGGCGGAAACCCGACCGCGGAGGAGGCCCGACTTGGTCGATCTGTTCTTGGTCTTGCCCGGCATGATCATCGTGTTAACGCGATTCACCGATACCCCGTAACGCTCTTCAACGGCGTTGCGGATTTCGATTTTGTTAGCCGTCTTGGCAACTACGAAAGTGTAGTGGCCCGGCGTCTCGGAAAGCAATTCAGCCTTCTCGGACACGACCGGCTTGATAAGAATAGTCTTAGCCATTTTGATTTGTGTTTAGTCCCGACCGAAGTTGGGTAGCTGATTGATGTGTTCCGTCAGTAACTTTTCAATTGCGTCGTGTAAAAACGATTTGATTCGCGACCTCAGGAGCTAATTGAATCGTTTTTACACGACTATCAGCAATTGAAAAGTTAGTGACTGTTACTGGTTGAACTGCTCTTTGAGCTTCTCGACGGCACCCTCGGCGAGGAGGATCGTGGAAGCCTTCATCACGTCGTAGGTACTGACCTGACCGGCGCTGAGTACGGTGCTGTTGGGCAGGTTACGGCCACTGCGGTAGACATTGTGGTCGTGCTCGGCGGTGATGAGGAGAACTTTGCCTTCGTTGGCCTTCAGGTCACCGAGGAACTTTACGTAATCCTTGGTTTTCGGGGCATCGAACTTGAGGTCTTCCACCAGTTTGATCGCACCGGCACTTGCCTTGACGGAGAAAGCGGAAGCACGAGCGGACTGGGCCACTTTATGGTTCAGCTTTACACCGTAGGTGCGGGGGCGGGGGCCGAAGATGCGACCACCGGAGCGGAAGATCGGGCTCTTGATGTCGCCCTTACGGGAGCCACCGGTACCCTTCTGCTTATGCAACTTGCGGGTAGAACCGGCGACTTCGCCACGCTCTTTGGCTTTGTGCGTACCCTGACGCTGGGCGGCCAGGTAAGACTTTACCGCGAGGTAAACGGCGTGCTCGTTGGGTTCTACACCGAAAATGTTGTCGGGCAGTTCCACTTCCCGACCCGTGCCGGCGCCTTGTGCGCTGTGAACTTGGAGTTTCATTTTGTAGATTTTTATATCTACCTAACTCCCCCCTGTGGGGGGCTAGGGGGGATGATTATTTGTGCAGGATTACAACGCCGCCTTTGGGGCCGGGTACGGCACCTTTGACGAGGATCAGGTTACGCTCGGGGAACATCTTCAGCACCTGGAGGCCCTTGATGCTGACCCGGCCACCGCCGTCGCGGCCACCCATGCGCATACCCTTGAATACTTTCGCGGGGTAAGATGCCGCACCGATGGAACCGGGGGCGCGCTGGCGGTTGTGCTGACCGTGCGTGGCGTCGTTGACACCTTTGAAGTTGTGGCGCTTGACCACACCCTGGAAACCTTTACCCTTGGAAGTGCCGACGGCAACGATCTTGTCGCCTTCGTCGAATACTTCGTCGAGCGTAACGGTCTCACCGAGTGCCTTGTTGATTTCCATATCGCGGAATTCAACGACTTCGCGCATCGGCTCGACGCCGGCTGCTTTGAAGTGACCGGTCAGCTGCTTGCTGGTTCTGTTTGCCTTAGCCGTGCCATAGGCCAGCTGGACTGAGTTGTAAGTGTCCGTATCTTCGGTCTTCACCTGCGTAACTACGCAGGGACCGGCTTCGATTACGGTACAAGCCACGTTGCGGCCCGCTTCGTCGAAGATGGAAGTCATCCCGACCTTCTTACCAATAATTCCGTTCATTGGTCTTGATTTGTGCGTTGCCATCCCGGTATCTCCGGTAGCGGGCAACTGACATCCCCGGCCCCGTTCGGAAAAACGGGATGGGAACAGTTAGATAATAGTCTCCACACCGCCCCGCCGTTAGTTGGGAAAGAGTAGAGATTTATGATTGTGCGTAAAGCCGTATCAATACGTTGGTTCGTTGGTAGTTTGGTAACCGTCGCCGAAGCGTAACGGACCAAAAGACTAACAAACTAAAATACTAAGTAAGCTTCACCTGAATGTCTACACCAGAGGGGAGTTCGAGCTTCGAGAGCGCGTCCACCGTTTTTTGGTTGGGGGTGTAGATTTCAATCAGGCGCTTGTGCGTGCGCAACTGAAACTGCTCCCGGGATTTCTTATTGACGTGCGGCGAGCGCAGTACGGTATAGATATCCCTTTCGGTGGGCAGCGGAATCGGGCCGGTTACGATGGCCCCACTGTTCTTGACGGTTTTCACGATCTTCTCGGTGGACTTGTCTACCAGGTTGTGATCGTAAGAACGCAGTTTGATGCGAATTTTCTGATTCATGCCAGATTGGATTTTCAAATAAAATTTAACCGCACCGGCTTTCCGGGGGTCATTCAGAGTTTAAGAACTCCCGCTCCTTCCGGCCGGCCGGAAGGAGCGGGAGCGATTGATCGGTTAATTACTCGCCTTTGGCTTCCTTGATCACTTCTTCGGCGATGCCCTTGGGGGCTTCGGCGAAGCGATCGAAGGTCATGCTGGAGTTAGCACGGCCCGAGGTGATCGTACGGAGGTCGGTTACGTAGCCGAACATGTTGGCCAGTGGTACGTCGGCGGTAATGCGGATGGCGCCACCGTTCATCGTCTCCTGTCCTTTCGGCAGGCCGCGGCGGCGGTTGAGGTCACCGATCACGTTACCCGTGTACTCTTCCGGCGTGACGATCACGACTTCCATGATGGGTTCCAGCAGCTTGGGGTTACAGTGCTTGGCGGCTTCTTTGAAACCTTCCTTGGCGCAGAGCTCGAACGCCAGCGGCTTGGAATCAACGGAGTGCATGCCGCCGTCGAATACCTTCACCTTCATGCTGTCGATGTTGTAGCCGGCGAGGATGCCGTTCTTCATCATCGACTGGAAACCGTCGCGGATGGGTTTCTGGTAGTTCTTGTCGATGGAACCACCGACGATGGCCCACTCGAACTGCAGGTTCTCCTTGCCGCTCTTGAACTCTTCGCTGTCGAGGAACTCCTGATCGGCGGGGCCGAGGGTGAAGCTCATGTCGGCGAAAAGACCGGAACCGCCGGACTGTTTCTTGAGTCGCTCGCGGTGCTCCACTTCAGTGAAGAGCGCTTCTTTGTAGCTTACCATCGGGGCACCTACGTTGGCTTCCACCTTGAACTCGCGCTTGAGGCGGTCCACGATGATCTCCAGGTGAAGCTCCCCCATACCGGCAATGATGGTCTGGTTGGTGTCTTCGTCGTAGCGTACCGTGAAGGTCGGGTCTTCTTCGGAGAGCTTGGCCAGGGCCATGCCCAGCTTGTCGAGGTCCTTCTGCGTCTTGGGCTCAACGGCGACCGCGATCACGGGATCGGGGAATACCATGGATTCCAGAACGATGGGGTTCTTTTCGTCACAAAGGGTGTCACCCGTACGGATGTCCTTGAAACCTACGGCGGCGGCGATGTCACCGGCCGCTACGCGGTCGATGGCCTGCTGCTGGTTGGCGTGCATTTGGTAGAGGCGAGAGATCCGCTCCTTGTTACCGGAGCGCGTGTTCTTGACGTAAGAACCGGCTTCGAGAACACCGGAGTAGACGCGCATGAAGGCGAGACGGCCCACGAAGGGGTCGGTAGCGATCTTGAACGCGAGAGCCGCGAACGGCTCGTCGACGCTCGGGGCGCGCTTGAGCTCCTTTTCCTCGTCGTCGGGGTCGGTACCGGTAACGGGCGGGATATCCAGCGGGCTGGGCAGGTAAGCGCAAACGGCGTCGAGCACGGCCTGCACGCCTTTGTTCTTGAAGGCGGAACCGCACATCATCGGTACGAAAGCGGCGTCGGTGACGGCGTCACGAACGGCTTTGCGCACTTCATCGACGGTGATGCTCTCGGGGTCCTCGAAGTACTTCTCCAGCAGGGACTCGTCGTATTCAGCAACGGCTTCGAGTAGTTTCTCGCGCCATTCGTCAACGGTTTCCTTCAAACCATCGGGCATGTCGATGACTTCAAAAGTCATACCCTGGTCGTCCTCGTTCCAAACGATGGACTGCATGGTGATAAGGTCGACGACGCCGCGGAAGGTCTCTTCGGCGCCGATCGGAATCTGCAGCGGGATGGACTTGGAACCGAGCTTCTCTTCCACGTCTTTAACCACGTTGAGGAAGTCCGCGCCGGAGCGGTCCATCTTGTTGACGAATCCGATACGCGGTACCTTATAGTTATCCGCCAGACGCCAGTTGGTCTCGGACTGCGGCTCTACGCCGGAAACGGCGCAGAAAAGGAATACCAGACCATCGAGTACCCGCAGGGAACGGTTCACCTCTACGGTAAAGTCAACGTGACCGGGGGTGTCGATGATGTTAAATACGTAATCCTCATCTTTCCACTTCCAGTTGGTGTGGGTAGCGGCGGAAGTGATCGTGATACCACGCTCCTGCTCCTGCTCCATCCAGTCCATGGTAGCGGCACCGTCGTGTACCTCGCCGATCTTGTGGCTGATACCGGTGTAGTAAAGAATACGCTCAGTAGTAGTCGTCTTACCCGCATCGATGTGCGCGGCAATACCGATGTTTCTGGTGAATTTAAGATCCGTTGCCATGGCGGGAAGGATTTAGAGGGGGATTATTATTATACTGTTGGTTCGTTAGGCTATTAGTTCGTTAAACCGTTAGTTCGTCAGACCTGAATTGAGGGTCTGACGAACTAACGGTCTGACTTCTAACGTCCGTAGTGGGCGAAGGCGCGGTTAGACTCGGCCATCTTGTGCGTATCTTCCTTACGCTTCACGGCGAGGCCTTCGTTGCGGCTGGCGGCCAGCAGCTCGGAAGAAAGCTTCTCCGCCATTCCCTTACCGGAACGCTGACGGGAAAACTTGATGAGCCATTTCATACCGATGGACATCTTGCGCTTGGCGCGGATTTCCGTAGGGATCTGAAAGGTGGCACCACCGATGCGCTTCGAGCGTACTTCCACCTGGGGCATGGCGTTGTTCAGGGCGCGTTTCCACACCTCGAACTCGTCGATTTCTTCGGCGGCAACACGCTCCTTGATGATGTCCATGGCATCATAGAAGATGCGGAAGGACGTACTCTTCTTACCGGAGTACATGAGCATGTTGACGAACTGGGTCACCATCGCGTCTCCGTAACGGGGATCGGGAGCAATGACCCGTACTTTTGGTTTTCTTTTACGCATAGCATTTTTGCTTCAGACGGCCCGGAATCAACCAGACCAAATGGCCCCCTATCGGTAGAGAAGGCTCATCTTACTTATATAATAGGCCGGGGCTTGCGCCACCGCCTTTAAATTACTTCTTAGGCCGCTTGGCACCGTACTTGGAGCGCGACTGACGACGCTCGGAAACACCGGCGGTATCGAGGGCACCACGAACGATGGTGTAGCGTACACCGGGAAGATCTTTTACCCGACCGCCGCGAATGAGCACGATGGAGTGTTCCTGCAGGTTGTGACCCTCACCGGGGATGTACGCGATCACCTCGATGCCGTTCGTCAGACGAACCTTCGCCACCTTACGGAGGGCGGAGTTCGGCTTCTTGGGCGTCGTAGTGTAAACACGGGTACATACACCGCGCTTCTGGGGGCAGGAATCAAGTGCGCGAGACTTGCTCGCTTCGACGATCTGCTTGCGTCCTTTGCGGACTAACTGATTAATTGTAGGCATACGTTTATTTGCTTTAGCTGCGCTTTTTTGTTTACCAGAGGCCTACCTCCTTGAAAAGCGAGCGCAAAGGTAGGAAGATATCTCCATATTTCCTAGCCTTTGTTTGCTCGGATAAGATTTTCTTCGGCTTATGTTGATCCAGATTCGCAACCGGGCCGGAAGTGACCTCTTTCAGCCTGCAAATCAGAGCTTTAGGCAAAAGTTACTGATTCGAGTGAAGATGTATATATTAGGTTTGTGGCACCAACGGGAAGAGGTAAGTAAGAAGTGGTAAGTGCTCACCTGACTTTCCGCTTCAACACTTCCCGCTAATTGGGCGGAGTCGCGGGTGCAAGGGAAGGATCGAGGGCCTTGCTCTCCCGCCCGCCGTCGTGCCGCAACGCGCCTTGCCACCTGGTCGGCACCCGCGGCCGCGCCCAATTGAAAAGTGGGAAGTCCGTCACACACATCCCACTATAAAAAGAGCATAACCCCACCGGTCCCGAAGGTCCGGCAGGGTCGCGCTACTCTCTAAATCTATAAGGCCTTTAGGGGGCCGGTTATCACGGCAGACCCGGGTTAGCGGGTGGCAACTACCGTCATACGTTTGGTCAGGCGTTCTTTACCCACCGTGATGGTGTAGCTCAGAATACCCGTCGTGTTCTTTAGGTCGTCGTTGGTCGAAAGCGTGATCGTATTGCGGCCCGCCGCGCCCGCCAGCCGGCGCTCAGTAACGAGACGCCCCTGCAGGTCGCGCACCTCCAGACGTACGTCCGTAGCGGTGGGCAGTTCGAATACGATGTTGGTGTGAGCGGCCGCCGGGTTGGGGAAGTTCTGGTGGAGCATGATGCCCGCACCGCCCGGGGTTGCGCTGAAAGAAAGGCCTAAACTGGCCGTACTACCTTCCGGGGCCACGGCCTCGCGGTAGGTGATTCTATCCGATACGCTAAGGTAATCACTGATCCGCAATTGGGCGGCGGCGCGCAGGTGCAGGGTGATGATGGCTTGGTGGCTCAGGTCTTCGGTGCCGTCGTAGCTGAAGCTCAGCAGGCCCTGGTGCAACTGGCGATCGTTGACGTGACCGGCACCGAGCAGTTCGGAAGACCAGCCCTCGATGGTCAGGCCGTCGGTCGCTTCGAGCGTACCCTGAAAACCGGCCAGGCGGTCGGCGGTCAGCGTCAGTTCGGTGCGCTCACCGGCGGCGAGCAGGGCGTCGGCCGCCACCAGGGAGCGCGTCTCCCGGCCTTCCGGCTGCACGAATACGTCACCGATCTCGACGGCGATGAAGTCCGCCTCGCGGTTGTGGCCGTCCAGCTCTTCGACGGTGTAGGTGGTGGGGAAGATGCTCGGGTCCCAGCCCTCCGTCAGACCTTCGAGGTCGAAGTCGCGGCGGATGAAGCGGTAACTCGGCCCGTCAAAGGTCAGATCCACCCCGAGGATGACGCGGCGAATGGCGATCATGTCCCCCACGTCGATATAGCCGTCTCCGTTGGCGTCAGCGGCGATCATGCGGTAAGGGTCGCTCAGGGTACGAGTCCCCAAAGCATGTTCGGCGATCACCGTAATGTCGCTGGTCTTGACGCGGCGCAAGTCCACCTCCTGGCCCATGCGCGGCTCCACCATATACTCGGCACCCTCGGTGAGGGGTGTGAAGAGGAAGCTGCCGTTGGCATCCGTATTCATCATCTCGTTCATGGTGCGCAGGTCGGTGATGTGAACCGGGATGTCGCGCAGCAGGTCGTCGTTGGGGCTGACCACGAAGCCGGACAGGGAAGCGTTGGCCTCCGGGCGGCAGTTAATAGACGGGGCGGCATCTATGAAAGCCACGCCGTTGCAGAAGCTGCTCGCGCCGCTGGGCGTGAAGGTGTAGATGCGTACGGCAAGCTCCAGATCGGAATCGGCGCAGGTGACTTTAAAATCGACGCGGCCGGGAGCAGGCAGAAAGGTGGTGAGGTTGGCCTCCCCTTCTTCGCGGTAAATCGAGTAGTCGATGGGCTGGTTGGCGCAGTTATTATTGACGCTGACGATATAATCATCGGCCTCGACTTTGGCGATGCCGCCGCCCGCGCCGTCCGGGGCGAGCACGAAGGTCAGGCGACCGGCGCAAATCGGCGTGACGACGCTTTCTTCCAGAATCTCGAACTCGATAATACGGCCGTTGTGGTTGCCGCAGCCGTCGGTAGCGCGCACCCGGATGGCGTGCTCGCCGACGGGCAGGTCGGGCAGCAGCACGGTCACCAGGCCGTTGTTGTCCATGATCACTTCTTCATCAGTCAGCACGCGGGTGGTCGTGAAACCGCCGCCCGCTACGAAGTCGAGGTCGAGCTCCACCAGCGTGAACAGGTCGGAACCAATGCAATCGTCGACAATGTTGTAGTCGATCTGGATGCCGCCGCCATTGCAATCGGTACTCGGCGTCACGTCGGTGGAAATATTCGTGATCGTCGGTGCGATATCGTCGTATACCTTGATGAACTGCACGTAGCGGAAGGCCCCGCGGGAGCCGGAATCGTTATAACCGGTGTCGCCGTCGCTATCGCTGTCGAAGTCGCCGTTCACCAGGTCGTCTACGTCGAGAAAGCCGATGGTGTTGCCGTTGTCGCGGTCACCGTCCCGGTCGAGGGTGGCCACCGTACCATTGTCGGTCGGCATCACGTGAAGAAAGGTGGATTCCTCGAGGTTGCCGTCCTGGTCCGCGTCGCGGCGGATGGTATAAAAGGGATCGTTACCGTTGTACTCACACCAGTTGATGACCTCGATGGTGCGGCGCAGCTTGAAGCAAGCGTCGGAAGCGGCGAAGAAGGTATCCGTCTCCACGAAGGTGACCACCATGTCACAACCCAGGGCCGTGTAGCCCACGTCGTCGAAAGCGGGACTGTTGCCGCAGCTCGCGGAGGCATCCGCCGGAAATTCGACGGTGTAGTTACGAACGCCGCGAATGGCGATGATCTGGTTGCAACCGGGCGCGGAAGCGAAACCGCGGGAGTCGGTTACCGTAAAGGTGCGGGTAAGGCGGCCGGTACCGCAGTCGTTGATTTCGGCGGATACCAGTTGACTCGTCTGCTCGTTGCCGCAGTTATCGAGGCTCGTCGGCTCACCGAACAACTCGTTGAGCATACCGGTCGTACCGTTGGGGTCGCTGTTGAAGAATGCATTGACATCTTCCGGCAGCATTTCTTCCGCCTCGTTACAATCCAGGGAAAGGTCACCGGGCGCGATGCATACCGGCGCGGAGTTGTCGATGACGTTGATGACGGACGTGCGGGAGTTGGTGTTACCGTTCTCGTCCGTCGCGCGGATAATGACCGGAACGGAGCCCACGTCGATGCAGGACAGGGTGATATCCAGCCCGAACTCACCGATGGGCATCATGGATTCCGGGTTAGCGAAGGTGATCTCCAGTATGATATCGGTACAATCGTCATAAGAGCCTTCGTCCAGGTCCCGGGCGGTGAGGATGGCAAAGCCGTTGTTGCTCAGCGATACGTTGAGCGCGTCTTCCACGATAACGACGGGGCCGGAGCGGTCTTCCACCACGATGTCGAGTTCGGAAACGGCCCGGTTGCCGCACTCATCGGTAGCGACATAGCGCAGGACATGAGGGCCGACGGGCAGAAAGGGCGACAAACGGTCGATAGGGTTCGGCGCGTTGACATTGATGGGGCCGACGGTGTCGGTAGAATCTCCCGCCATCAGAATGAAGGCTTCCACCGTCATAACGGAGGAACAGCCATCGGTGATTTGGAGGCCACCGGCATTGGTGTTGATGAAAGCGCCACAGTTCTGGGCGTTGGTGCTGTACACCAGCGGGCCGTCGTCGGCCGTACCGTCGAAATTAAGATCCTGCGTGGGGTCGATGATGGTCGGCGCGCCGGTGTCGCCCACTTTAACGAGCTGGGAGAAGGTGCGCACGTTGTCCGTATCGCACCAGTCGATGACGGTGTAGGTACGGACGTATTTGATGGTCGCGTCACACAACTGGATGGGGGCCGTGTTCTCAAAGGAGGCGCCGACGTTACCGTATACGCCGTTCAGGAAGACCGGCCCATCGGGGTTGTCGAAGAAGGGGTAATCTTCCGGGCGCGGCTCGGGGAACCGGTCGGCCGCCGCGGGGTCGCTACACTCGTAGGTTACCAGTTCGGCGGGCGGCTGTACGTTAAAAATGTCCGGCCGCTGGAGCAGCAGGTCGTAGGTGACGACGGTTTCGCCGCTACCCGGGTTATTGGCCGTGTTGACGCAGGTCATACTTTCGTCCACGGCCCTGAAGGTTCGGGTGATCACGATGTCGTCACAGTCGCCGGTCACGCGAACGTTGTCTTCCACCGTAACGGTCACATCGGAGCACGCGTCGGTAAAGCGCGGAATATCTCCGCCCGCTAGGAGGCGATTCATCAACTCCGCATCCAGGGTAGACATGTTAGGGAAGCCCGACGAACCGTTCAACGTAAAGGTGCGCGAAACGGCACTGGAGAGCGTATTGATCGTCAGGTTTTGCAGCTCGGCGGTAAAGAAGGGGCCGGTACCGGCGCCGGCGGTGCCGAACTGCGCGGGCGGCGTCGCGTCGGAAGCCATAATGACGCCCGAGCCGAAGGTGAAGCCCACAACCATACTGTCGGGGTTGGGGCGGATGGTGTAGTTCCAATTGCCACAGCCGTCTACGACGGCGCCGTTGTCCGGGTTATTATCTTCGATTTCAATAATGAATGCCGCTTCGGGGGGCACCAGGCCGTCTCCGTCTATATCATCAGCACCGGAGAGTAGGTTTTTGTAAATGACCGTTCGGTCGCAATCCGCGCCCAGTTGAATGTTAACAAGATTTATACTTGCGAAATTAACTTCGTAAGTCGTACCTTGTGCGTAAAGTGAGGAGAAGACTGAAGTCAGCATAAAAATGGCTGACAAAAGTAAGCGAGTTACTTTGTTCATGATGTGTGAATTGTGCACAGCTTCTACTTCCGTTCACTGAATCTGGAAGCTGCGTTAGAGAGTAAAATAATTGCTTTCCGTTGGTAAAACCATTGCCGTGGTTCTGACCTGGAAATTGCGAATCACACGAAAAAGTAGAAGCCGATGTCCCTTGCCGGGGATGATCGGCTTCTTTCGTTTGCGCGATTCGGTGGGTACAACTACCTCTTTAAATATTTGTGCACGAATTCACAAAAAAAATCTAAGAAATTTTCATTTCGTTGCCGAACAGGCTCTCCACGAAGGCCCGTTTGTTGAAAATCTGGAGATGATCGATGCCTTCCCCCACACCGATGTAGCGAATGGGAACGCGGAACTGATCGGTGATGCCGATGGCTACCCCACCCTTCGCCGTACCGTCCAGTTTGGTCAGGGCGAGCGCGGTAACGTCGGTCGCTTCGGTAAAAGCGCGCGCCTGCTCGATGGCGTTTTGGCCGGTGGTGGCATCCAGGACCAAAAGAACCTGGTGAGGCGCGGCGGGGTAGGCCTTGGTGATGGATCGCTTAATTTTTGAAAGTTCCTTCATCAGGCCGAACTTGTTATGAAGGCGACCGGCGGTATCGATAATGGCCACGTCGCAATTATTGTCGATGGCGTATTTAGTCGTCTCGAAGGCCACGGCGGCGGGGTCGGTGTACATCCCCTTGCTATAGAATTCACAGCCGACGCGCTCCGACCAGATCTTGAGCTGATCGACGGCCGCGGCGCGGAAAGTATCAGCCGCGCCGAGCACGACTTTATGGCCCTGCCGCCGGTACTGATTGGCAATCTTACCGATGGTCGTCGTTTTACCGACGCCGTTGACGCCGACGACGAGGATGACGGCCGGGCCGTCCCCTTCCACCGGCGGTAGCTGGTAATCTTCGTAATCTACGTTGTTCTGCTCGGCGAGCAGTTGGACGATCTCGTCGCGCAGAATCTCGTTGAGCTCGCTCGTGCCGACGTACTTGTCTTCCGCCACCCGCGCCTCGATTCGCTCGATGATCTTGATGGTCGTTTCCAGCCCCACGTCGCTGGCGATCAGAACACTCTCCAACTCATCGAGCACCTCTTCGTCAACGGTGTCCTTACCCGCCACCACGCGGCTGATCTTGTCGAGAAAACCTGTTTTGGTTTTCTCCAGTCCTTTATCGAGGTCTTCTTTCTTTTCCTTGTTGAAAAACTTCTTAAAAAAGCTCATGCGCGGGGTAATTTTCTGGCGGTGAGCAAAGGTAACGTAATGGCGGGAAGTTTGGATGCGTGGGGCGGGGGTGTGTGTGTAACCGATTGCAGGTTTGACCTGAATTAACGTCCGCTCGTGATTTCACGCCTCCGAGGAGCTTCTGGCCG
>ENA-ORXT01004682-ORXT01004682.1-marine-metagenome-genome-assembly--contig:-NODE-4682-length-13977-cov-7.310432_pt1 | contig 13977 bp, 11 predicted proteins | sample MGYA00237868_ERZ511482 | MGnify/ENA metagenome assembly ERZ511482 | reverse complement strand
TATGTGGACCTTCGAGCGGACGCTCGGGATCGATGACCCGTCCTGGACTCTCGTGGAAACCGGGGACTGAACCAATGCGCGCGCCTCTTCTATGCCTCTCGCTCATGCTTGTGCTCGGGGCCTGCGCGTCGCGTGTGCCTGCCGTGCCCACGCCCTCCCCCGCCGTCATCGCCGCCGCACCACCCGCCTATACCCGGCCCGTGACCTTGCCCGACGGCATGGATGTGCCGCTAATCGACAGCAGCACCGCGCCGCTGCCCCCCCCGGCGACAGCGCCGGTGACAGCGCCGGTTGTTGCAGCGCCACTCCCGGTCCCGTCGATGGAGCCGGTGATCAACACGCCGAACGACCGGGTACAGACGGTTTCCTTCGACATGCTCGACGGCTGGGCACAGGGTGACCACCAGCCCGCCCTCGCCGCCCTGAAGATCGCCTGCGAGAAGATATCGGACGCCCCGGCGGATTCGGGCATCGGCGGCCAGCGGATCGGCGGAAAGCCCCTGTTCGGCACCGGTCTCGACTGGGCCGATATCTGCCGCGAGGCCATGAAGACCCGCGACCGCGATACCACCGCCTTCTTCGAGGACAATTTCGTCCCCGTCGGCCTGGGCGGATCGGAAACCGGCACGGCCCTCTTCACCGCCTATTACGAACCGGAGCTGAACGGATCGCGCGTGCGCGGCGGGGTGTATCAGCACCCCCTCTACGCCCGCCCCGACGACCTGCGGAACGGCGTGCCGTATCTGGACCGCGCCGCCATCGACGCGGGCGCATTGTCCGGGCGCGGTCTGGAACTCTTCTGGCTCGACGATCCGGTCGAGAGTTTCTTCCTGCACATCCAGGGATCGGGGCGCATCCGCCTGCCCGACGGCTCGGTCGCCCGGGTCGGGTTCGCGGGCAAGAACAACCGCGCGTACAAGGCCGTGGGCCGCACGCTGGTCGAGTGGAACGAACTTCCCCTCGAAGGCATGTCGAAGCGCAGGATCGAGGACTGGATCGCGGCCAATCCCGCCCGGCGCGACGAGTTGCTCGGCACCAATCCCTCCTACGTCTTCTTCACGGAGCGCGAGGAACTGAACGCCGACCCCTCGCTCGGCCCCATCGGCTCCTTCGGCCAGCCGCTGCCGTCCAACCGCGCCATCGCGGTGGACCGGCGCTACTATGCCCTCGGCATCCCCGTGTGGGTGGATTTCGACAGCCCCGTGGGGCCGGTCACGCGCCTGACGCTGGCGCTCGATACCGGGGGGGCGATAAAGGGGTCGCGCCGGGCCGATTTCTTCTTCGGATCGGGGGATGCGGCGGGCATGGCGGCGGGGGCCACCCGCACGCGCGGCCAGTTGATCGCCCTGACGCCGCGCACGGCCTATGAACGGGTGTTCGGCCCGATCTCATGAATCGGGATACCCCGGGGAAAGACCGCCGGACCCGGCGCGCGAACGAGCAGGAACTGGCGCTGTGGCGCGCGGTCAACACCGATACCGTGCTGTCCCGGGTGCGCGAGACGCTGCAACCGCCCGACAACCCGCAGGCCACCCCCGGCCCCGCGCCCCGCATCCGCCAGGTGCCCGCCGCCGAGGCCCCGCGCCCCTTCGCCCGGCCCGCGCCGCCGGTGCTGACCGGCTTCACGCCCAAGCCCCCCGATGTCGAGACCCTGCGCGACGTGACCCCCGGTCTCGACCGCCGCACCGCCCGCGCCCTGCGCCGGGGCGAGCGCAGGCCCGATGCCCGGCTGGATCTGCACGGCATGACGGCGGATCGCGCCCATTCGGCCCTGACGCGCTTCATCCTCGATGCTCGCACAAGGGGCCATCGCTGCGTGCTGGTCATCACCGGCAAGGGGCGGCGCTATACCGCTCCGTCGGAAAGCGGCTTCTCGATGGAGCACAGCGAAGGCGTGCTGCGCCGCGACGTGCCGCGCTGGCTGGGGCAGGGGGCGCTGGCCGGGGCGACCGTCGGTTTGTACCAGGCCCATCGAAAGCACGGGGGCGACGGCGCGTTCTACGTCTACCTGCGCAAGCCGCGATGATGGAGGGGCGGGTCCGGCGCTGGGGGCGGTGGCTGCCCAAGGGGTTGTTCGGCCGCGCCCTGCTGATCCTGCTGGTCCCCGTCCTCCTGATCCAGATCACCGTCACCCTCGTCTTCATCGAGCGGCATCTGGACGGCGTGACCCGGCAGATGAGCGCCACCATCGCCCGGGAACTGCGCAGCTTCGCGTCGGTGGTCGAGGCGCAGACGACCCCCGCCGCCATCGACCGGACGCTGGGGGAGCTGTCCGAGGGCATCGGCTACGCCCTCGCCTATACCCCCGGCGACTTCATCGACCCCCAGGCCCGCCGCCCTTTCTACCGCATCGCCGACCGCGCGATCATCGAGACGCTGCAACGCGACACCGGCCATCCCGTCAGCGTCGATACCGGGCGCTCGCGCAAGGTGGTGCATGTCGCGATCCAGTTGGCGGAAGGGGTGCTGTACGCGGCCCTGCCGAAACGGCGGCTGACCACCCGCAACCCGCATTTCCTGCTGGTGTGGATGGGGGCCGTCTCGGTCTTCCTCATCATCGTCGCGATGCTGTTCCTGCGCAATCAGGTGCGCCCGATCCGGCAACTGGTCGCGGCGGCGGAGGCCTTCGGCAAGGGCCAGCCCGCCCCCCCCTTCAAGCCCGCCGGGGCCGAGGAGGTGCGCCGCGCCGCCCTCGCCTTCATCACCATGCGCCTGCGGATCGAGCGCCAGATCGCCCAGCGCACGCTGATGCTGTCAGGCGTCAGCCACGACCTGCGCACCCCCCTGACCCGCATGCGATTGTCCCTCGCGATGCTGGACGACGAGGAGGAGGCCGCGCGCCTGACCCGCGATGTCGACGAGATGGAGCGCATGGTCGAGGGGTTCCTCGCCTTCGCCCGGGGCGATAGCGGCGAGACGTCCGAACCCGTCGACCTGCGCGCGATACTGGAGCAGATCGTCGCGGACGAGCAGGCCCGGGGCCGGACCGTGCATCTCGACGCTCCCGGGGACGACGCCACCCTCCCCCTGCGCCCCGATGCCGTGCGCCGGGGCCTGCGCAACGTGATCGAGAATGCGGGCAAGTACGGCGGCGGCACCGTGCGCGTCACCCTGCGGGTCGAGGCGCGGCGGATGTCGGTGCTGACCGAGGATGACGGGCCGGGCGTGCCGCCGGACCTGCGCGAGGAAATCCTGCGTCCCTTCATGCGCGGGGATGCGGCGCGCAATCAGGATACGGGCGGCGGCACGGGTCTGGGCCTGTCCATTGCGCTCGACGTCGCCCGCGCCCATGGCGGCGACCTGATCCTGTCGGAGAGCGCGCTGGGGGGCCTCGCGGTCCTCGTCACCTTTCCGCGCTGAGGCGGGGAGCCTGCGCTGAGGCGGGGAGTATCGTCCCGTAACGGGTCGATTTCAACGCAATCGACTGTAATACTGGACGGGCCGGGCCACCTTAACGTATCGTACACCAAAGAGTCGCAAAGACCTCATAAAGAGCACCGGTCCACGAGGCCGGGCCGAACCGAGCAGAAGATACAACATGATACCGCGCAGATTCTCCGATCTGCCCGAATACGCCTTTCCGCGTCTGCGGGCCTTGCTCGACCGCCACTCTCCGGGCGGCGACCCCCTCGCCATGTCGATCGGCGAGCCGCGCCACCCCGTGCCCCCCCTGCTGCACGAGGCGCTGGCGCGCCATGCTGAGGGGTATGCGAAATATCCCCCCGTCGACGGCACCCCGGGCTTTCGCGAGGCCGTGGGCGACTGGGCAACCGCCCGATTCGGCCTGCCGGAGGGGATTCTCGACCCTGATTCGATGATCCTGCCCCTGAACGGCACGCGCGAAGGGCTGTTCATGGCCGCCATGGCGCTGGCCCCGGCCACGAAGAACGGCCAGCGCGCCGCCGTGCTGATCCCTAATCCGTTCTATCAATGCTACGCCGCCGCCGCACTGGCCGTGGGGGCCGAGCCGATCTTCGTCGCCGCGACCGCCGAAAGCGGCTGGCTGCCCGATTACGCCAGCCTGCCGGAGGATATCCTCGCGCGCACGGTCTTTGCCTACTACTGCTCGCCGTCCAACCCGCAGGGGGCCGTCGCCACCCGCGACCAGTCGGGCCGCATCGCCGCGCTGGCCGAGAACTACGGCTTCATCGTCGGGTTCGACGAATGCTATTCCGAGATCTATCCCGGCGACACGCCCCCCCCCGGCGGGCTGGCGGCGGCGGTGGCCGAGGGCGTGTCGCTGGACCATGTGCTGGTGTTCAACTCCCTGTCCAAGCGGTCCAACGTCCCCGGCCTGCGCAGCGGCTTCGTCGCGGGGGGGGCCGCCCCCGTCGCGGCGATGAAGCGCCTGCGCGCCTATGCCGGCGCCCCCTCGCCCCTGCCCGTGCTGCACGCGGCGGAGGCATTGTGGCGCGACGAGGCGCATGTGATCGCCAACCGCGCGCTCTACCGCGAGAAATTCGACCTGACCGAGCAGATCCTCGGCGGCCTGCCCGGCTACACCGCCCCGCGCGGCGGGTTCTTCCTGTGGCTGGATGTCGGCGACGGCGAGGCGGTGACGGTCGACCTGTGGCGCGATCACGGCGTGCGCGTCCTGCCCGGGGCCTATCTGGGGCGCGGCGACCCGCGTTTCATCGACGGAAAGAACCCCGGCACCCGTTACATCCGTGCGGCTCTCGTCGAGCCTGCCGCGACCCTGCGACCCGGGCTGGAGGCGATTGCGGGCGTCCTGCGCGCCGGGGCAAGACAACCAGCGGAGGCACCAGCGTGACCATCATGACAGATTCCTCGAAGGACGGCCCCGGTACCCTGTTCGGCGGCATGACCAACCGGGTCGTGGCCGGGATCATGGGCTTCGTCGCGCTGATCCTGTTCGTCGCGCTGCTGAGCTATTCGCCCTACGACCCCAGTTTCCTCAATGCCACCTCGGCCCCCGCCTCGAACTGGCTGGGGGGGGCGGGGGCGCAGATGGCGGCGCTGCTGCTGCTGACCATCGGGCGCACGGCGGCGCTGATCCCCGTGGTGCTGGGGATCTGGGGAATCCGGTTGTGGACCGGATCGTGGGACCGGCTGGTCATCGTGCCGCTGCGCCTGATCGGGGCCGGATTCGCCGCCATCGTCGCGACCTGCGCCTTCCTGTCGGCTCTGCCGGGGCGGATCGACGGGCTGCTGGGCCATGGCGGATGGCTGGGCGATTTCGTGATCCGGCCCTTTGCGCAGGGGCTGGCGGCGCTGGATTTCGGCGCGCCGTTCCAGATTCCGGGCCTGATCTTCTGCCTGCTGTCCATCGTCACCATCGCCCTGGCCTGCGGCGTGACCCGCGAGGAGGCGCTGTGGGCCAGGCGCCACGTCACCGAATCGTACCGCGAGGTCTTCTCCCGCGAGAACCGCGCCGCCCTGACCGAGAACACCCTGTCCCGCACCCGCGACCTGACCCGCAAGCTGCGCCCCGTCGCCGTGGCCGAGAATCCGCCGACCCTGGACGGAGACATGGAGGCCCCGGCCCCCCGCAGGCGCGACCCGAAACCGGCCCCCGCCCCCCTGCGCGCGCCGGTCGAGACGCGCGACGATCCCCCCTCCGCCGCGCCCCGGGTCGCTGCCGAACCGCCCGCCGCCCCTGCCGCCCCCGGCGCGAAGAAGCGCAAGGCCCTGATGAAGCGCCGCAAGAACGCGGGCAACAGCATCACGCCCCCCCTCGACCTGCTGGCTACCCCCCCGCGCGGGGTGCGCCCCGCCACGCGCCAGGAACTGCGCGGCAAGGCCGACGAGTTGCTCGGCGTGCTGGACGATTACGGCGTCAAGGGCGAGATCATGGATTCGCGCCAGGGTCCGGTCGTCACCCTGCACGAGCTGGAACCCGCCGCCGGGACCAAGGCGGCGCGGGTCGTGGGCCTGTCCGACGATATCGCCCGGTCCATGAGCGCGCTGTCCGCCCGCGTCGCCCCCGTCCGGGGCCGCTCCGTCATCGGGATCGAGATGCCGAACGAGCACCGCGAGATGGTGCATCTGCGCGAGATTCTTGAGGGGGTGGTGGAATCCGACATGAACCTGCCTCTCGCGCTGGGCAAGGAGATCGACGGCACGGTCAAGTTCGCCTCCCTGACCAAGATGCCCCACCTGCTGGTCGCCGGGACGACCGGGGCGGGCAAGTCCGTCGCGATCAACGCCATGATCCTCTCGCTCCTCTACCGCCATACGCCCGAGGAATGCCGCCTGATCATGATCGACCCCAAGATGCTGGAACTCAGCGTCTATGACGGCATCCCCCACCTCCTCTCCCCCGTCGTGACGGACCCGAAGAAGGCCGTGATGGCCCTGAAATGGGTCGTGCGCGAGATGGAGAACCGCTACCAGAAGATGGCGTCGATGAACGTGCGCGGGATCGAGGGCTACAACCTCAAGATGCGCGCGATGCAGCAGGCGGGCGAGCAGATGAGCCGCGACGTGACCGACGAGTTCGGCAACGTCTCCACGGACAAGTACGACCCCGAGACGCTGCCCTTCATCGTCGTGATCGTCGACGAGATGGCCGACCTGATGATGGTCGCGGGCAAGGAGATCGAGGCCTGCATCCAGCGCCTCGCCCAGATGGCGCGCGCCTCGGGCATCCACATCATCATGGCGACGCAGCGCCCCTCGGTCGATGTCATCACCGGCACGATCAAGGCGAACTTCCCGACCCGGATCAGCTTTCAGGTCACGTCGAAGATCGACAGCCGCACCATCCTCGGCGAACAGGGCGCGGAGCAACTGCTCGGACAGGGCGACATGCTCTACATGGCGGGCGGCGGGCGCATCACGCGCGTGCACGGGCCGTTCGTCTCCGACGAGGAGGTCGAACGCGTGGCCGCCGAACTGCGCGCCCATGGCGAGGCGAACGATCAGGTCACTTTCGAGGAGCCGGAGGGCGGCAATGCGGAGATCGACCAGCTTCTCGGCCTCGGCGGCGACAACGACGACCAGACGCTCTACGATCAGGCCGTCGCCATCGTCGCCCATGATCGCCGCGCGACCATCAGCTATATCCAGCGCCGACTCCAGATCGGCTACAACCGCGCCGCGCGGCTCATCGAACAGATGGAGGAACAGGGTATCGTCACCCCCGCGAACAACGCGGGCAAACGCGAAATTCTCATTGAAGCCCGATAATCGCCGCACTCCCTCGCTAGCTTGTCCTCGGATCGGGTTGTGCCGATGTGCCGGAAGAGGCACATTCCCGGCGCGGTTTCCGGCTCGACTCGATTGCCGACCCTATTAGGAAAGACCCCATGGAACGCAGAACCCTCCTCCTCGGTGCCGCCGCCGCCCTCGCGACCGGTTCCCTCGCCGCTCCCGCCATCGCGCAGGGGTACGATGCCCAGACGATCCAGGCGCTGAACCAGTACCTGAACGGCATCACGACGATGCAGGGCGACTTCGTACAGATCTACGGCGACGGGCGCACGCAGCAGGGCGTCTTCTACATGCGGCGCCCCGGTCGGCTGCGGTTCGAGTATTACAGCCCCTCCCCCATCACCGTCGTCGCCGACGGGACCTGGGCCGGTGTCCAGAACCGCGACCTGAACACCACCGACCGCATTCCGCTCAGCCGCACACCGCTGCACATGCTGCTGCGCGACAACGTCAACCTCGCGGCCGAGGGCGCGATCCAGTCGATCGAGCGCGCGCCCGGCGTGGTGCGGGCCAGGGCCATCGACCCGCGCAATCCGGGCGACGGATCGATCACGATGATCTTCTCGTCCAATCCCATCGGGTTGCAGCAGTGGATCACCACCGACGCGCGCAACCAGACCAGCATCATCAAGCTCAACAACGTGCGCCGCGGCCTCGCCATCGACCCGCGCAAGTTCCTGATCGAGGACCTGAACACCAAGCGCAACCGGTTCCTGCAGTAATCCGGCATCGGGCGTCAGGATAGACATCGAACGGCACGGCGCTCCCACGCGCCGTGCCGTTTTTCGTCGACGCTGCTCAGTACGCGCCCCGCCGCGAGATCATCGCGAAAGGGGTCAGCACGATGATGGCGAGGTCGAGCAGCAGGGAAGAGGAGCGGACATAGGCGATGTCGAGATCGACCTGCTTGGCGAACTTGAGGTCCGCGCGCCCCGCGATCTGCCACAGGCAGGTGATGCCCGGCGCCCCGATGAGGCGCTCGCGCTCGGCCTCCGAATAGCGGTCTACCTCGTAGGGCAGGGCCGGGCGCGGACCGACGAGCGACATGCTCCCTTCCACAACGTTGAGCAGTTGCGGCAACTCGTCCAGCGACGACTTGCGCAGCAGGGCACCGACCCGCGTGACGCGCGGATCGTCGGCCATCTTGAAGCAGACCGCGTCCCGGTCGCTCTCCCCGCGCAGCGCCGCGAGGCGGGCCTCGGCGTCGCGATACATCGTGCGGAACTTGACAATCCGGAAGGTCCGGCCCCCGCGCCCCACGCGTTCCTGCACGAAGAACGGGTTCCCCCGGCTCTCCGCCGCGATGGCGAGGGCGACGAGCGCGAAGAAGGGGAGGAGGACGACCAGAGCGCTCGCGGCCAGCCCGAAATCCATTCCCCGCTTGAGCAGGGCATGCACCATCGCCCGACCTCGCACCCGCCACGCATCGCGAACCGCGCGGGCGAGGAACACCGGGTTCCCGAGCAGGTAGCGCCGACCCAGACGCGTCGGTTCGACCGCCAGCCGCCACGCCCACTCCATGCCCGCCCGGCGCAGGGCGACGGGGGCGCGCGGCTTGTCTTCCGCGAGGAAATCGAACAATCCGCCGACGCCCATGCACAGGTCGGCCTCCAGCGCGTCGGAATGGCGGGCGATGAACGCTTCCTGAAGCGGTGCACCCATGGCGATGAGCACGATATCGGCCCCCGACGCATTGATCCGCGCGACCGCCTCGGCCTCGTCATTGCCGTAGCCATGGGCGGCCCCCGCCACCTTCAGCCCCGGATGCGCCCGCGCCGCCGCCGCCGCCGCCCGGTCGGCCACCCCCGGTGCACCGCCGAAGAAGTAGACCGACCGCCCCCGGCGCACCGCTTCGGCGCACAGAACGGGGAACAGGTCGGTCCCGTTGAGATTGTCCGTAAAGCGCGCGCCGACCATGCGAGCGGCCAGTGCGAGGCCGACACCGTCGGGAAGGCGCGCGTCCATCCCCTCGACATCGCGGCGATAGCGGTCGTCCCGCGCGGCGATGTTGACGCAATCGGCATTCATGAACGCCACCCTCATACGCCCTCCGTCGAGCATTGCGGCCACCGCATCCCGGCGACTTGCATCGACCAGATCGAACCCGCAGACACGCAGGCATGACGAAACATTCTTCGAATACATGAAATTTCCCCCCAAGGAATAAAACAAGCTTCTGAATCAATAGAAACTCGTGCCTTGGGTGACCATGAACGATCAGATTGACGAACCCGTTGATATGATTAGTTTGTTGATTTACTCGTATAGATAAAATTTGCGATTACTTAGGGATTTCAAGCAAGATTTCGGACTTCCGAAGCGCTTTTTACTATAGCGCTTGCCCGTCCGGAGTTTCTTTCTTGACCCAAGCCCTCCCGACCCGCCCGTCATCGCTGTTCGGCACGCTCATGGTATGGGCCGCCTCGGAAGCCATCGCCAAGATCGCGCGGATCGGTGCGACGATGGTGGCCGCGCGGGTGCTGGCGCCCGAACAGCTCGGCGTGGTCGCGCTGGTGCTGGCCTTCGGCGAAATCCTCAAGGCGCTGTCCGAGAACGGCGTCGGCCAGCGGATCATCGCCGCGTCCGACGAGGATCTGGACGCGACGTGCAACACGGCGCAACGGCTCTTCATCCTGTGGTGCGGCGCGCTGTTCGTCGCGGGGTGCGGCATCGCGCTGGCGCTCGACCGGGTGGCGGGAACCCGCGAATCGGCCTTCCTCCTCGTCCTCTTCTGCACGCAGTTCCTCGTGATGCCCTTCGGCCTCGTATCGTGCTTTCGCGCGATGCGGAACGGCCAGTCCAAGGCGGTCGCGACCGTCGCGGGGGGGCAGATCGTGTTCAGCGCGCTGGCGGCGGTCGCCCTGCTGCTCGTCTGGCCCGTCGCAGCGGCGATGATCGTGCCCCGCGCGCTGACGGCTCCGTTCTGGGCGCTGGCCATGCGCCGCCTTCATCCGTGGCACCGCGTGCCGGAGGCGGGGCATGCGCCGCTGAAGCCGTTCCTGCGCTTCGGCGGGGCAGTGCTGGGGGTCGAGGGGGTCCGGGCGCTGCGGTTGCAGGCCGACAAGCTGATCGTCGGGGCGGTGCTGGGGATGGAGGCGCTGGGCGTCTGGTTCTTCGTGTTCAACGCGGGGCTGGGGCTGGCGATGTCGTTCTGCAACGCCTTCGCCGTCGCCCTCTTCCCGCATCTCTGCGGGGCGCAGGCCGGGGACGACCGACGCGCGGCGCTGATGGATGCGTTGCAGCTCGCGCTGCTCATCCTCGTGCCGCTGGTGCTGGTGCAGGCCATCCTCGCGCCGACCTATGTGCCGATGCTCTTCGGCGCGGCATGGGCGGAGCGGGGGGGCATGGTCGGCCTCCTCTGCCTCGCCGCCGCGCCCGCCGTGGTCTGGACGGCGGTGAGCCAGTGGCTGCGCTCGGAAGACCGGGCCGGGACGGATCTCCGCGCGGCGATCTTCATCACCGCCGTCATGATCGGCGTGGTGGCGGTGGCGGCGCCTTTCGGCCTCGATACCACGATCGTCGCCTATCTCGTCGCCGCGACCCTCGCGCAGGGCGGTGCCGCCGCCTTCATCCTTCACCGAGCCGGAAGAACGCCATGACCTTCACCGTCGTCATCCCCTGCCACAACGGCGAAAGGACGCTGGCCCGCACCCTGCACAGCGTCCGCATGCAGACGCATGGCGACTGGCGGATGATCGCGGTCGACGACCGTTCGACCGACAGGACGCCCTGGATCCTCGAAACCTTTGCCGCCCTCGACACCCGCGTGCGCATCGTCGCGGGGCCGGGCAAGGGCGCCGCCGCCGCGCGCAATGCGGCGCTGGAGCACGGGGCGGAAGGGCCGGTCGCGTTCCTCGACGCGGATGACGTGTGGGAGCCTGAGCGCCTCGCCACGGTCGCGCCGATCTTCGGGGCGGGCGCCGAGATCGCCTATACGCGCTACGCGTTCTTCGCCGAAGAGCCGGGCGATTCCCTCACCGTTTCGACCGTGCCGCCCGCGCCCCTGACCGTGGCCGACCTGCTGCGCGAGAACCCCGTCGGGACGATGTCGAACCTCGTGGCCAGCCGCGCCGCGCTCGACCGCGCCGGGCCGTTCCGCGAGGACATGACCCACGGGGAGGACCGCGAATGGCTCGTGCGCGCCGCCGCGCGGGGTCTCTCCATCATCGGGATCGACGAGACACTGCTGCATTACCGCACCAGTATCGGCGGGCTGTCGACCGATCTGGAAAAGATGCATGCGGGCTGGCGCGAAAGCGTGAGGACCGCCGCCGACCTCGACGCCCTGCCTCCGCCCCGCGTGCTGTGCGCGGCGGAGGCGGTGTACCTGCGCTACCTCGCGCGCCGGGCGCTGCGCCTCGGCCTGCCGCCCCGGGTCGCCGCCGACTATGCCCTGCGCGGCGTCACGCGCTCGCCCCGGGGCTTCCTGTCGGACGGCGCGCGCGGGCCGCTGACCCTCGGTTCCGCCCTCGCCGCCACGGTCGCGCCGCGCCTGATGCGCCGCGTCCTCGTCAATCGCTGAAGGAAGCTTCCCATGACATCCTGCACCATCGTCATCCCCGTCTACAACGGGGAGAACACCCTCGTGGTGGCCATCGACTCCGCGCTCGCCCAGACCCATGACGATTTCGAGGTGCTGGTGGTCGATGACGGCTCCACCGATAGTTCCGCCGAGATCGCGCGCAGCTATGCCGACCCGCGCCTGCGCCTGTACCGGCAACCGAACGGGGGCCTGAATGCCGCGCGCAATGCGGGGATCCGCGAGGGGCGCGGGGAGTATGTCGGCCTGCTCGATGCCGACGACCTGTGGGAGCCGACCAAGCTGGCCCGGCACGCCGCGCATCTGGACGCGGACCCGGAGATCGGCCTGTCCTTCTCCGGCAGCTGGATGATGGACGAGGCGGGGCGGGCCACGGGCCTGCGCCAGACGCCGCAACTGACGGGGATCACGCCGCGCGTTCTCGCCACCCGCAATCCCGTCGGCAACGGTTCGACCCCGCTGATGCGCCGCGCGGCCCTCGCCGATATCGCCCATCCGCATCCGGGGGGCGCGCAGGGCGAGACCTGCTGGTTCGACGAGGAACTGCGCCAGAGCACCGATATCGAATGCTGGCTGCGCCTGTCGCTGACCACCGGCTGGCGGATCGAGGGGATCGGCGAGGCGCTGACCGGCTATCGCCTCAACCCGCACGGCCTGTCGGCCAATATCCCGCGCCAGCTGGAGACATGGACGCGCATGATGGAGAAGACGGCGCAATACGCCCCCGATTTCGTCGCCGAGCACGGCGCCATTGCCCGGGCCTACCAGCTGCGCTACCTCGCCCGCCGCGCCGTCAGTCTGCGCGATCCGGCGCTGGCGTGGAACCTCTCGCTGGCCTCGCTGCGCACCGCACCGCGCATCGCCCTCGAACAGCCCGCCAGAACCGTCACGACGCTCGGGGCCGCCACGGTGCTGCGCCTGTGCGGCAAGCGCGTCTACGGCGCCTCCGAATCCGTCCTGCTCCGGCTGGCGCGACGCCTGTCGCGACACGCCGCCCCCGTCTCCCGCCCCGCCTCGACCTGAAGGAACCGCGACCGATGCCCTCATCCCCGAAGACCATCCATCTGATAGACGACCGCCGCATGGGGGGCGTGACCCGCTTTCTGGACCGCGTGGCCATCATGCGGCCCGACGACGACACGCTGTTCGTGAAGCGCGGCGGCATGCGCGGCCATGCGCACGAGGCGGGCACCATCGTCTCGCATCTCGCCATCTCGTGGCGGACGCTGCCGATGCTGGTCACGCTGCGCGCCAGCAACCCCGATGCGCGGATCATCCATGCCGAGCACAGCTACTGCGCGGGGTTCGAGGCGCATTGCGTGATCCCGCGCAGACAGCACCGGTTCCACACCCTGCTGCGCACCGTCTATGCCCTGTTCGACGAGGTGGTTGCCGTCTCGAACGGACAGGCGGCGTGGATGCAGGGCATCGGCGTGGTGCCCGATCACAAGGTCAGGATCGCGCCGCCCCTCGTAGATCTGTCGCCCTTCCTCGACATTTCCGATGCGCGGCCCGGCGAGGCGTTGCGTTACGGATTCGTCGGGCGTCTGGATGCGCAGAAGGGCCTCGATCTCATTCTGGATACATGGCGTGAGAGCGCCCCGCGCGCGGCCCGGTTCGAGATTTTCGGCAATGGCCCCATGCGCGAGGAACTCGAAGCGATGGTCAAAGGCGACCCGCGCATTGCTTTCCACGGGGCGACATCCTCGCCCGCCGCAGCCTATCGCCTGTTCGATATCGCGGTCATGCCGTCGCGGTGGGAGCCGTTCGGATTGAGCTGTCTGGAAGCACGGGCGGCAGGACGGCCCACCCTCGTCGCGCCGGTGGATGGCCTGCCCGAGCAAGTGAATGACGGCGGCGGATGGATTATCGACGGGGGGCCTCAGGCATGGGGCCAGGTTTTCGCGCAGGACCACGACCCCACCACCTTCACGCTTCAGTCCAGCGCGGCCCGCCGGATCGCAACGGAACAGGCCGCTCATTCCCGGGCGCGCTGGGCGAGTATTCTCAAAGCACCCGAAAGGCCCGGCTTGGCCCCCTCCGGCGGGGCGGTCGTCGTGGGCGAGTAATGTCCATGAGGCTGAAAAGCAAGTGTGTTCGGTAGCGGATTTTCGCCTCTTTTTCGTAATCGAGTTCGGAGATCGTCATGGACCCGGACCCGTGCGGCCAGTGCGGTGCGGCCTCTGACTTGCTGCGAAGATCGTTCATCTGCCAGATGACAAACATCCCGATAGCCATCAGGATTAGTCCAAAAAAGAACCGCC